>JGI26382J51730_1001150_pt1 | contig 11721 bp, 9 predicted proteins | sample SaaInlV_165m_DNA_2_FD_51730 | JGI IMG/M metagenome (IMG submission 51730) | reverse complement strand
ACTGCCAACTATATTCTCAGTTTCGTTGAACGAAATGTTAGCATCATGCTCCCCAACTGCCGCTTTTGATGAGGGCGTATAAAGAGGGCTTTCGAGTTTTTCGGCAAGACGCATTTGAGGAGGAAGTGAAATCCCACAAACAGATCCTGTTGAGTTGTATTCTTTCCAACCAGAGCCAATTAAATAACCTCTAACTACAGCCTCAATTGCTATAGGTTTAAGCTTCTTAACGACAATCGCACGACCATGAAGCGCCTCAGCCTCTTCTTTCGATAAAACATCTTCAAGCCCTATATTGGATAGATGGTTTTGAATAATGTGATCTGTCTTATTAAACCAGTAGTTCGCTATGGAAGTAAGAATTTTCCCTTTGTCTGGGATAGGCTGATCAAAAACAACGTCAAAAGCAGAAAGACGGTCGGTTGTTACAATCAACATGTAGTTTTTGTCGATATCGAAAATGTCCCTGACCTTGCCTCGATGAAGAAGCGGCAAGCTTAAATTGGCCTTTACAAGAGACTGCATCTACACCCTAAATAGTATAAAGTTTTTATTTTAATCGAATGTGTTGGTGATGTGACCTTGTTAAAAGGCATAGCCTTAAAAAGTCTTGCTATACCCCTAAGTCTATGAGCACTTGTTTTGCTCGAGCTTGAAATTCTGACATTTTGTTGCTTGGTACAAAAGACTGTTTGGGTAGTCTGACTTTTTCTGCGTCTTGGTGAACGCCGTTAATTCGAATTTCGTAATGTAAATGTGGTCCAGTAGATTGGCCCGTGCTCCCCACATACCCAATCAATTGTCCTTTCGAGACCTTGTCTCCAGGCTTTAGGCCCTTTGCAAACTTTGATAGGTGTGCATAAACAGTTAAATATTCTGAGCCATGTTTTAAGTAAACCACATTCCCATAGCCTGTTAATGTAGCTGTATATTTAACAATGCCTTTTGCTGTAGCGTGAACTGGTGTGCCTGAAGGAGCGGCAAAGTCGGTTCCTCTATGAGAGCGATAAACTCTGAGNGTTGGGTGGTAGCGGCTTTTTTGAAATCCTGAGCTAATTCGATTATATTTGTTAGGAGCAAAGGCAAACGTATCGTTAAGAGTTGCTCCTTTTGAGGTGAAGTATTTTTTTTCACCAAGAGAGTTTTTGTAAGCAAAAAGCGCAATGGTTCTTTTCCCGCCAATATAAATCATCGCACAAGGCGTTTTCTCTCCGTCCCATGAAAGAATAAACTTGTCACCCTTTCTTAGGTCTCTTTTAAAGTCTATTTCCCATGAAAAATTATCCACCATCATCTTGGTCACTTCGGCTTCAATGCCAGCTTTTTTGGCATCATAGTTAAGAGACTTATTGATTGTTATTGTTGTGTGTGTTAAGTCTCCAGTAAGCTGAGAATTAACTCTATCGAAGCGAAATTTTTTATTTTCATACGATATAAGTAAAGGGGTTGAATTTATAGGACTAAATATAATTTGTTCTAGATTGTGCCTGTTGTCGAGAGTTATTCTAAATTTGTCGCCAGGAAAAATATTATTCAGTCTCTGGGCTCTTTCGTCAGAAGTCATTAGCTTTGTTAAGAGCGCCCCAGAAAGGCCTGTACTAAAGAAAAACTTATAAAAAGCATCGCCCCTTGACACTTCAAAACTAAAGTCATGCCTTCCATCTGCCATAGATGGAGAGGTTAAAGCTGAGAACAGCAAGAAAAAGGCAAGCAAAAAAGGCCTACACAAAAATAGTAGTTTATTATTAAGCACTTGATTCAATTACAGATCTTGCTATTTGACGAGAAAGTTGGTCATTTTCCACAACTCTCNCAAGTGTGTCAACATTTGATACAGGAACATCTAAAAGCGTTTTTTCTATGGTTTTGCTAATATCAAGAAAGCCAATTTTATTCCCAAGAAAAGCTTCAACGGCAATCTCATTGGATGCATTGAGGGTGCCAGGAGCATTTTTACCTTGTTTTAAGGCTTCATAGGCAAGACCTAGGCAGGGAAAGGCGGACATATTAGGCGATATAAACTCGAGCGGCTTTTGCTTGGTTAGGTCAAGATCTTCTACTCCGGAATTGTGCCGTTCAGGGTAAGAAAGCGCATATGATATTGCGCTTCTCATGTCTGGTAAGCCTAGCTGAGATAAAACACTTCCATCATTAAAATAAACGAAGGAATGAATAATGCTTTGGGGGTGAATAACCACCTCAATTTGATTTGAGCTTAATCCAAACAGAAAGGTTGCCTCAATAACCTCCAGCCCTTTATTCATCATTGTTGCAGAGTCAACNGAAATTTTTTTCCCCATTGTCCAGTTAGGGTGTTGGCATGCCCGTTCTGGGGTGACATGCTTAAGTTCATGAATAGGCGTTTTAAGAAATGGACCGCCTGAGGCAGTTAGCTGTATTTTTTTGAGTCCATCAATTCCTCCTTGGAGGCATTGGAAGATTGCACTATGCTCAGAGTCCACTGGAATTAACTCGGCACCAGATTTTTTAGCAGCATTTATTAGCAAGTCACCTGCTAGGACTAATGACTCTTTGTTAGCCAACATAACTCTTTTGCCAGNATCTACTGCAGCTAAAGTGGACGCCATTCCTGCGCTACCAACAACCGCAGCCATGACGTAATCAACTTCTTTATGAGAGGCTATCTCTATGAGAGCATTCTCACCAGACAAAACGGTCACCCCTTCGGGTGCTGTTTTTCGTAAACTTTCAGCAGCATCAGGATCAACTAGTACAGCATAAGTCGGCATATGTGTTTTACAAAGTAGCAGCATTTTTTGCCAACTTTTGTTTGCACTTAAGGCAAAGACTTTGTATTTATCTGTATGACGTGAAATGACCTCAAGCGTATTGAGGCCGATCGAGCCAGTTGCGCCTAATATAGAAACTTCCTTCATATTAAAAAACTAAACAAAAGAAAAAAGATTGGTGCTGCACAGGTTANGCTGTCTATTCTGTCAAGAAGCCCCCCATGTCCAGGAAGAATTTTTCCGCTATCCTTTACGTCTGCTATACGCTTAAGTACGCTTTCGAATAAATCACCAAGAATCGAGACCAAAGAAACAATTAGTGATAAAACTGCGAAGTTAAAGTAGTTTTCAAGAGTGGGGTTGTCGATTGTTATCAAAACATATAAAGCACCAACAACAAGAGATAAAATAATTCCACCTAATGCGCCTTCAACGGTTTTTCCAGGACTAACATTAGGACAAAGCTTNTTTTTACCAAAAGCATTGCCANCGAAATAAGCCCCAATATCTGCCGCCCATATCAGAGCAAGGAGCAGCAAAACCAGTGAGGCAGTGTTTTTATGAAGCGCGATTAGTGCTAAAGCCATTGGAACTAAAAAAAACAGTCCGTTAATTAGTTTTATAGATAAGGTGTTATCTAAATACTGGTCATGCCTTGGAAAAGTAAGGGTCCAATATAATGCAATAATCCACCAAAGTGACGAGGCGATTAAAACTGGCCTCAGGAGCGACGGCTCCTCTTTTAAAGAATAAGTTATAGCAATAGCTAGAATGATGAACGCAACTTTTCCAGCTATAGATTTTATTTTTATAAGGCTACAGAATTCCCACGACGCAATTATAAGGAGCACTATAAGGGCTCCTACAAATTGGTTTTGATTTGAAACTAAGACTCCCATAATAACTAGAGGGCCTAGAAGTGCAGCAGTTATTAGCCTCTTAATTAGCACTATGTGTCGCCATTTCTTGCGCCAAAGCGTCGATCGCGCGAATGGAAGCTTTCAATGGCAAGATTAAGAGAGACTTCATCAAAGTCAGGCCACAACGTATCGCAGAAGTAGAGCTCGCTATATGCAATATCCCAGAGTAAAAAATTACTTATTCTTACCTCGCCACTCGTACGAATCAATAAATCAGCTCGAGGGTATTTTGCCAAAGAGGTGTATTTCTGAAATAAAGTAGGGTCGATGTCTTGAGGATTAAGCCCGCCAGTCGAGGCTTGTTCAGCAATTTTTTTTGCAGCCTCAGTGATGTCCCATTGTCCGCCGTAGTTTGCAGCGATAACAAGGTTGAGTCCAGTATTGCTTTGAAGTTGCTCTTGAGCGTCTTCAGCCAAGGATTGAATTTCTGGTGTAAAAACAGAAAGGTCGCCAATAATTTTGAGTTTGATATTGTTGTCTTTGAGTTTTTTGGTTTCGTTTTTAAGTACAGTTAAGAAAAGCTTAAATAGTACGCCAACCTCTTCATCTGAGCGCTTCATATTTTCGCTGCTAAACGCAAAAAGAGTTAAGGTGTTAACGCCTATTTTTGCACAATGCTTGACAATTTTTCGAACACTTTGAACGCCTTTTTGGTGTCCACTAGAGCGAGGAAGGTGTTTTGATTTCGCCCACCGGCCATTGCCATCCATAATAATGGCTATATGTTTTGGTGGGAGCCTTTCGCTCATAAAGGGTATTGTTTTTTTGAAGCCATAGGGCGCAATTATACCTATAGGGCCTTCTAAAACCTAATGTAAAGTCTGGCTACTGTAATTAGCTTATAAGGGTAAACCAGCTTACTAAAAAACAGATATCTTTATGCGGTAAAATTGTTTCATATGAGCTTAGCAAAGAGAATTATTCCATGTCTTGATGTCCGAGATGGGCGTGTTGTAAAAGGCGTTCAATTTGTTGATATTAAAGACGCAGGCGACCCTGTTGAAGTTGCAAAGCGNTATGATATTGAGGGGGCTGATGAGATTACCTTTCTTGACATTACAGCGTCGCACGAGGGTCGAGATACTACTATACACATGGTTGAGAAAATTGCTGAACAGGTCTTTATTCCGCTGACTGTGGGGGGAGGTATTCGTAAAGCTGAGGATGTTCGAGCAATGCTGAAGGCTGGTGCTGATAAGGTGGCTGTTAATTCTGCTGCAATCTTTAATCCTGGACTAATCAACGAGCTTTCTAGAGTTTTTGGATCTCAATGCATTGTTATTGCAATTGACGCTAAACGAGTTTCTAATGACCCAGCAAAATGGGAAATATTTACTCACGGGGGGCGCAAACCAACTGGAATTGATGCTATTGAATGGGCTATAAAAATGACTCAGGGAGACGAAGGCGCAGGCGAGATTTTACTAACTTCAATGGATAGAGATGGAACAAAGGACGGGTTTGATATTGCCCTTACTAGAGCAATATCGGATGCAGTTTCTGTCCCTGTAATTGCATCTGGGGGCGTTGGCAAGTTGTCGCATTTATCCGAAGGCGTGATAGATGGCGGTGCAGATGCAGTTCTAGCTGCAAGCATTTTTCATTTTGGTGAATATACTATAGGAGAGGCTAAAAAATCAATGCATGATAGAGGTATTGAAGTTAGGCTATAGAATATTGAGTTTTGAGGCTCAACAGCGTATCATTACGCAGTTTTGATTCTAGGACTGTAATGACTGTAAAAAAAGAATTTTGGGCGTTATTGGGATTATTTATATTGCCTATTGCTCTTGGCACTCTATTTTTTTATTTAAACCCAAGCTATTTTACTAAAAGCACGGTTAATTACGGGGAGTTGGTTCGCCCTGTAATCGCCACCGATGACTCAGATATTGAAATTGAAGGCGACGCTTCTTTAGATGGCATATGGACCATTGTTTATGTTGCGAGCAGCTGCGATAGTGTCTGTGATAAAGCAGTTGCTGATATAAAGACTATTCGCACCCTTATAAATATGGATATGCGACGAATTCAAAGAATGCTTATTACTAAAGATGGATCATCTCCAAAGATCATTGATGAGAGCTTAATCAAAGCAAAAATTACTAGTGAAAGGCTTACCGAAAACCTCTCTAAGTTTCCTGAAAATGCTATTTATTTAATAGATCCTATAGGCAACTTTATGCTCTATTACAAGCCCCAAGGAATTAATATTAAATTTGTTTTAAAAGATCTTAAGCGGCTTTTAAAGTACTCCAGAATAGGATAAAAAATGACAAGCTCGCCTTCAATTAAAGATCTATTAGCCTTATGTAAATTAAAAGTTGTTTCGCTTATTTTNCTNACCGCTGTTGTTGGAATGCTTTTAGCTGTTCCTTATGTACCTAACCTATTGCTTATTGTCATTGCTTCAATTGGTATTTCTTTGTCTGCGATGTCTGCAGCAGTTTTCAACCATATTATTGATGAAAAAATTGATCTACAAATGTCAAGAACGGATCGTCGACCATTGCCCAAGGGAAAGGTAACTCGTAATCAGGCTCTTGTCTGGGGTTTGTTTTTAGGGCTTGTTGGTATTGCTTTGTTGTTTTTCTTCGTTAATGCGTTGACCGCAGTTTTAACATTCTTGTCGCTTATTGGTTATGCGGTTTTTTATACGATGTATTTAAAACATGCAACGCCACAAAATATCGTTATTGGTGGCGCTGCTGGTGCTGCACCGCCGGTTCTTGGGTGGACCTCGGTTGCCGGTTCTCAAGGCATCGAATATGCGCTTTTACTTTTTTTAATCGTATTTATTTGGACACCACCACATTTTTGGGCTTTGGCTATTCATAGGCGAGATGAATACAAAAAAGCGCAAGTGCCTATGTTGCCAGTCACCCACGGCCTTGAGTTTACCAGGGTACAAATTCTCTTATACACTGTGCTATTGTTTCTCGTTACGCTCCTTCCTTACCTAACTGGAATGAGTGGAGTTATTTACCTAATTTCCGCAGCCACTTTGGGCGCTCTTTTCTTAGGCTACTCCGTTAAGATTTTTCTAGAGCCGGACAACCCAAGGATTGCATTTAAAACCTTTAAGTACTCTGTAAATTACCTGATGGTCTTATTCGTGGCTCTTTTAGTTGACCACTACCTGCTGATGACCTTTGGAGTCTCTATCTAGCTATGAGGGCAATGTTGCAAGTCTTTCGGGCGGTAGTATCAGCCATGATTGGTGTTGGCAAAAAGCAAAACCTTGAAAAAGATTTTGAGTCTACTGAGAAAAACGGCCCCTGGGCATACATAATTGTTGGACTAATTATGACAATCCTTTTTATTGGANCTATACTTTTTGCAGTAANGCTNGCCTTATCTTAGCGCCTCAATAATTTCATCAATAGCCTTCGCCATAGCAGTAGGCTCATGAGGACTTGTTAACAAAGCAGTTAACTTAAGGTCAGGACTAAAGAGTAGGTAGCTGCTAGTATGGTCAATGTCATAATGTGCAGTTTTGGCGTTTGTATGGCTGTCACTATTATCCATATCGTGATCCTCATGAGAATTCATATCTGAGTCCATATCATTATTCTTATGCTCGTGTTCACCGTTTTCACCATGGGAGCTATGATCTTCTTGCGCTAATTTTTGTGACTCAACAACCTCATGATAAACTCCAAGAGATTTACTAATAGACATNAGCTCATCTTGATACGCCGTTAAGCCGAGAAAGGANGGGTTAAAAGCACTTGCAAACTTATTAAGCTTTCCAATGTCTCGATTTGGGTCTACAGAAATAAAGACAACTTGTAGGCTATCTTTGTTGTCCATCATCTGATAAGTAAGATTAATTTTTGAGAGGTCAACTGGGCATATATCCGGACATGAGGCATAACCAAAATATAATAAAGCCCACTTNCCTTGGGTCAGNTCAGATAAATGAACGGCATNGGATTTATCATTTATAAAGTGTAACTTATCGGAAGAAGATTTTGCTTGTGGGTATAGAGATGCAGCAGGAGCGACGGAATTTTTTAGCTCACCAATACTTGGCTTACCATTCAAATAAAAAAAAGCAGCAACTCCAATAAGAATGATTAAAAGTAGTGAAGAGAGTAGAGTTGATTTATTCATAATAGGTTGTTTTGAATTATTAATAAAGTCATTGAGCAGTCATTGGATTGTTAAANACCTTGTGAGCCAAGCTTGTGAGACTTAACAAGAGGCCTAACGCAACTGCGTTATGCATCACAGCGGCAAACATTGGTAATGACATAACAACATTGATGATCCCTAGGGCAACCTGCGCTGCTAAAAGAATAAGCATAAGAAAAAGGTTATTTTTAAGAATTGTGTAATTTTTAAAAGAAAAAGTCAAGGCAATTATAGCCACAGTAACAACCAAAGCACCAATCCGGTGTACCATTTGAATAGCGCTTCTGGTTTGATTTTCCAAAACACCAAACTCGTAATCTATGCCAAGTGGCCCCCAAAAATATGCATTTTTAAAATCCATATCATCAGGCCATATCTGGTCTAAACAGGTTGGAAAATATTCTCCACATGATAGGGCCGCATAGTTTGTACTTGTCCACCCACCCAGAAAAATTTGGAACACTAAAAGAGCGACAACAGAAACGAGCATTATTTTGTGACGCTTTAAAACATGTTGATTCAATTGCATCGGAGTGCGCTGATTTAATAGCAACCAAAAAACTAAAATTGTTGTTGAAAAGCCACCTAATAAGTGCATCGTAACAATTCCAGGGTGGACTTGTTCGGTCACCGTCCACATTCCAAGCGCCCCCTGAAAACCTACCAGTAAAAGCAGAAGGGCTGGAAGCTTTATTGACTGAACTCTTTCAGTTTTGCGAAACGCTGCAAACAAAAATATCACTATTATTGAAAGACCAAGTGTGGATGCTGCATATCTATGAACCATCTCTTTCCAGGCCTTTGCTGTATCAAGAGGTTTTTCATATTCGTCTGATACAACATCAGGAACAAGCAGTTGGCCATAACAGCCAGGCCAATCTGGACAACCTAGTCCGGCATCTGCAAGACGAGTATATGCACCAAGCACGACAACTATAAGCGCCAATATTAGCGAAAGGTTAAGTGTTTTTGTGTACATAGTCATCCATTGGTTTAGCAGCTAGGTATTTTAATGAAGCAAGTTAATTGATGGGAAAATATTGTGCTAAATATAGCAAACAACAATTGTATATGGGATTTTTTTGTTAAATTTTAACGACTATTGCTTTATTTTTTTTATTGATATCAAGGCGCTGATGAATAAAGTTCAATTAATATTGAGAATAAAGGCGAATTTTTGCTTGGTAAAAAAGCCATAAACAGGTATCATTTGATAGCATTTTTGAACGAAGTTGAAATGCCATATTAGACATTTCTGTATATTTTAAAAATGTCGTATATAATACCCTTTTTTTAATTGTGGTTATTTTTTTAGTTAGTCCTTAAAGAAATATTAAATTCGGAGAATCTATGAAACTATTGTTGACTCTTGCTGGCGCAATAACTGCCTTACTGAGCTCTAAATCTGTATTGGCAGAATATGGGCTTAATATGACCCAGGGAATTACAGATATCAGTAAGGATATTTATGGCCTTCATATGATGGTGTTTTGGGTATGTGTTGCAATTGGGGTCGTTGTTTTTGGCGCAATGTTTTATTCGATTATTGCACACAGAAAATCCAAGGGCGCTAAAGCAGCTCATTTTCATGAGAGCACAACTGTTGAATTTCTTTGGACGGGTGTACCAATCTTGATCTTAATTGCAATGGCAATTCCAGCATCTAAGACGCTTATAGATATAGAAGTTTTGGACAAGGCCGACATGACAGTTAAAGTAACCGGAATGCAGTGGAAGTGGCAATACGACTACCCTGAGGAAGGCATAAGTTTTGTTTCTAATCTCTCCCAATCCTCCAGAGACGTAGTTGATGGAACACCAGAAGAGCGTGAAGCAGTTGATAACGACGACACCTATCTTCTTTCTGTTGACAAGCGCCTAGTGGTTCCAGTTGACACCACAATTCGCTTTTTGATTACCTCATCTGATGTAATACATAACTGGTGGGTGCCAGCATTTGCGGTTAAACAGGACGCTAATCCAGGCTTTATTAATGATGCATGGGCAAAGCCTTCAGAAATCGGAACATACAGAGGCCAGTGTGCTGAGCTCTGTGGGAAAGATCATGGATTTATGCCAATTGTGGTTGATGTTGTTTCTAAAGCTGACTATGCCGAGTGGGTCGAAAGCATGCAGGCAGAAAAGGTAGCTGAGGCCGCAAGCGCCACCATGGTTTGGACTGAGGATGACCTTGTTGCTAAGGGTGAAACTATCTATAACGCAAACTGTTCAGGTTGTCACCAAAAAGACGGCTCTGGTATGCCTGGCGTCTTCCCTGCAATGATAGGGTCAAGTGTGACAAATGGACCAGCTGCAGATCACCTCAACATTGTTATTAATGGTAAGGGTGGAATGCCGGCATTCAAAATGCTAAGTGACTCTGAATTGGCTTCAGTGATTACCTATGAAAGAAGATCTTTTGGTAACAATGGATCAGTTGTTCAACCATCAGATGTTACATCTGCACGTTAATTTAAGGAGAAATACATGAGCTCAACTACAACGGCAGCAGCACACGACGACCACCATCACGGTCCAGAAAAAGGGCTTCTAAGGTGGATTAAAACAACCAACCATAAAGATATTGGTACGCTCTACTTGTGGTTTTCTTTTGTGATGCTTCTTGTAGGTGGCGCATTAGCTATGGGAATTCGTGCAGAGCTTTTACAGCCAGGCCTGCAATTATTTGAACCACAATTTTTTAACCAACTAACAACAATGCACGGTCTTATTATGGTATTTGGCGCTATTATGCCTGCCTTTGTTGGACTAGCTAACTGGTTAATTCCTATGATGGTTGGGGCACCTGATATGGCCTTACCTAGAATGAATAACTGGAGTTTTTGGATCTTACCTTTCGCAGGCGCAATTCTTATTAGTACGTTTTTTATGGAAGGCGGTGCGCCGGCATTTGGATGGACCTTCTACGCACCACTCTCAACTACCTTTGCTCCTGACTCAACAGACTTCTTTATCTTTGCTGTTCACTTGCTGGGCTTTTCATCAATCATGGGATCGATAAATATTATTGCCACTGTTCTTAACATGAAGGCACCTGAAATGAGATTAATGGACATGCCTTTGTTTGTATGGACTTGGCTAATTACATCATTTTTGTTAATTGGTGCAATGCCTGTTTTAGCAGGCGCCGTTACAATGATGCTTACTGATAGAAATTTTGGTACCGCCTTTTTTGATGCTACAGGCGGTGGAGACCCAGTAATGTTCCAGCATATTTTTTGGTTCTTTGGACACCCAGAGGTATATATTATGATTTTGCCTGCCTTTGGTATTATTTCTCATATCATTCCAACGTTTGCTCGGAAGCCTCTATTCGGCTATTCGTCGATGGTTTACGCAACCGCCTCGATTGCTTTCTTGTCCTATATTGTGTGGGCGCACCATATGTTTTTAACGGGAATGCCGGTAGCGGGTGAGCTTTACTTTATGTATGCAACCATGTTAATTGCTGTGCCAACTGGTGTAAAAGTGTTTAACTGGGTGGCAACTATGTGGAAGGGCTCTATGACTTTTGAGACCCCTATGCTTTGGGCGCTATCGTTTGTTTTCTTGTTTACTATTGGCGGCTTCTCAGGCTTAATGCTTGGTATTGCGCCAGCGGACATTCAATATCACGATACCTATTTCGTAGTCGCACACTTTCACTATGTTCTTGTAACAGGCGCTTTGTGGGGAATTATTGCGGCAGTGTTTTATTGGCTTCCAAAATGGACAGGAAAAATGTATAACGAGACGCTTGGAAAAGTTCACTTTTGGTGGTCATTGATTTCTGTAAATGTATTGTTTTTCCCTCAGCACTTTTTAGGTTTAGCAGGAATGCCTCGCCGTATCCCTGACTATGCATTGCAGTTTGCTGACTTTAATTATATTTCTTCAATTGGTGCATTCTCTTT
>JGI26382J51730_1001147_pt1 | contig 11756 bp, 16 predicted proteins | sample SaaInlV_165m_DNA_2_FD_51730 | JGI IMG/M metagenome (IMG submission 51730) | reverse complement strand
GTACATCAGCATTGGATTGGTAATGGCCATCTTCATTTTACTTCCTATGTACATGAGAAGAAGACAAGCCGCTAACTTTGGCGGTGCTGGTTCTGGTGCTGGAGGTGGATTCTTTGGAAATAACGGCATGAATAACTCTGCTAGTGTAAAGTATGTGTGCCTTGTTTGCCAGAATAAACACAATGGTGGCTCGTGCCCTAGATGTGGTTCAAAAATGCAACGAGCTGACTTTTAGGTTTAATCATGTCATTAGATGAAATTCGTAAGAAGGTTATTTTTCACAACTCTGTTGATGTCTGGATTGCCGCATGTTTTGAAAAAAAAATACCTTGGAAAAACCCTGAAGATTATAAAAAATTCATTAAACATCTGTTGTCTTTTAACCTAAATTTGAAGGCCTTCAGCTTATGTGCGCACGATGCTGGCGCAACTGAGGAAGAGAAAACCAAATTTACCGACATTTTATTTGAGACAAAAGATGATCCTAACTCATTAATCTATACAGTAAAACTAAACGCATCTGCTTTAGAGATAATTCGAAACCATTTTTCATAATCACCTTTTTAATTTTGGATTAATTATTGAATCTAAAGCGTTTCCGATAAAGACAAATGCCAAACCTGTTATCGCAATCATAATTCCNGGCGGCACTATCCACCACCACAGTCCCCTGGCTGCAGCACCAAACGTATTTGCATCATGTAAAATTTGACCCCATGTCGGAAATGATGGATCACCTAACCCTAGAAAGCTTAGGCCAGCTTCTGTAGTTATTGCTGCTGGGAACTGATATCGCAATACTTGCAAATGCATATGGGAGTAATTGCGGTAAAATGTGTTTGAGGATCATTTTTGAATCTTTTTGACCCATTATTGTTGCAGCTTCTACATATCCTCGTGTTTTAATTTGAAGTGACATGCTTCGTGCCACCTTTGCAATTCCAACCCATCCAAAAATCATCAAAAACCCTGTCATTACAAATATGCTGTTGCTAATGGTGACTGAAAGTATTATTAGAAAAGGCAACGCCGGCAACGCATAAAGAACATCGTTAAATCTCATCATGGTTTCATCTGTTTTTTTCCCTTTGAACCCTGCATAGATTCCATACACCAATCCCATCACTACCGAACCAATTGACACTGCAAGACCTATGAACAACGCTAGTGGCGTTCCCCACAATAGTCCTATTGCCAAATCCCTTCTCAATTCATCTGTTCCCATTATGCCAAAAGCCTTACCGCCTATGATTAATTTTGAATCGATAATTTTGCTTTCTTCGTTTATTTCATAAAAATCAACTAAAAAAACATAGTTTCCTTTTAGTGGTTTGTTTGATTCTGTTTTTGAAAAAACAATGTCTTCTACAGACAATTCGTTTATTTCGAATTCAAATTTTTCTTCTTGCAGAACCAACTCCTTCTTAACCATGGCGTCAGTTGAAAACATTCTGTCGCTATGAATTGTTTTTAAATCTGAATGCGGCAGTGACGTTGAAACCAATTCCAGTTTAACTCCGTCTGGCCTGATCACTGAGACTTGAATCAGCGGGGAACCTGAATACTCTAACAAATATGAGTAGATGAAGTCTTTTGGAAATTGATCATAATTAAAATTTACATTAAATTGATACGATGTTAGATTTATTTCGTCGTTAAACATTGTTTCAATGTTGGGCTCTGCTAGAATTTTATGCTCCGGAATTTTTTCTGTCAAAAATAAGTTTACCCAAATTGGAATTGCCGCTTTTGGATAAGTGATCCAACTTTCGGGATTGTTCCATTCTTGAAAAGTTTCTATTGGAATTATGATCATTGTGATGATTGATGTTAAAATTAAAATTGTAAGAATTACAATTCCTGCAATTCCCATTTTACTTTTAAGAAACTCCTTCTTTATCTCCTGGGGTGTTATGTTGCTCATTGCTATTCGCCTGCACTGCTCCGTATTCTGGGGTCAAAATAGCCATAAAGCAAATCTGCAATGAATATGCTTACTAGAAAAAATACTGTCAAGATGTATGTCGCACCGATAATTACTGGCAAATCCATGACTGTTATTGCCTCAAAGTATAGTCTTCCCATACCTGGCCAATCAAATACGGCCTCTGTGATTATCGCCCCTCCAAGTGATCCTGACAAACTAAGTGCTAGAATTGTAATTATTGGGGGCGCGGCATTTTTTAAGGCATGAGTGTACGTTATCTTGCTTTGTTTAATTCCAATTGTCTTTTTTGCTACTATGAAATCTTCTTGCATGATGCCCACCATGAAATTCCTTACCAGATATGCCCAAGATCCAAACCCGATCATTACAATTGTGATTAGCGGCAATGCCATGTGATACAACAAAGCTCCCAGGTATTCTGGACTTGTTGCTGGAATGTCCGGAGTCGCTCTTGCTGGAAAATTTGATACGTGAACGCGAATAAAAATATCATTAACATTCCAATCCACCACACTGGAAAACTGGAGCTGATTATTGCAAAACTCGATGTAATTCTATCTACTATCGAGCCAACTTTGCTTGCAGCTAGCGCACCAACAAATATTCCTATTATGGAAATAATCACTGTAGCTGACGTGAATAGCAGAATTGTTTTTGGCAACTTTTCAAAAATAATATCTTTTACATCCGAAGATCCTGAATCACTTGTGAGAAATGTAGCCTGTCCAAAATCCAACAGGACTATCTTGTACATGGTAAGTCCAATTCTTTGAGGCGAATACCACGGCTCATCTAATCCGAGATGTTTTATTCTTTGATCTGTTTGATCTTGGATGAATGCTTCAAAATCTTTAACTGATGAAAAACTTTCTGCTATTGCAGGATTTTCAATAATCTCAGATCGTACTTGAAAAACAACCCCTTGTTTTAGAATCGTATCCATGTTGGAACCTACCAGCAATATCGTAATTAGTAANGTNATTAATAATACGCCAAACATTGTTGCAGTGCGTGTGGCAATGTATTTTTTCATACTCAATATTGTATTTTGATAAAAATAGCTTATAATATTATTAGATTCAGCCAACTTTTTGTTACGTTCTATTTTGGGCATGATTTAACTACCGGGTTCGAAAATCATACTGATTGACAACCAAATATGATGATAAAATACTCGAATTAACTGGTAATTGGAAATTGACAAATGACATTGTTCGAAAAATTGGAGGTGACAAGGCTGCTATATCCAGCGCTCTTAAAATCCTGGAACTTATTGGCTATCTTCAAACTAAGCCTGACAAAAATAAGCTGATATATAAAAAAAATGACGATGCGCAGAGTGAGTTTAATTTTTTAAAAATGATGGAATTTTTTGAATCAAATCAAAAAACTCAAATAAATTTTATTAAACAAATTCCAACTATCATGAAATCCGACAATATACGGTTAAGGGAAAAAAGCCTGGATTTGTTAGAACGTATACAGGATGATGTTGATCGTGCATACCTTGTTATGATTCAAAATAACATGTATGAGGAAATGGGGACCCTTTCATCTCAAACAACACGGGAGCGAAAAAAAATATTGGTTAGTTATGCCGACAAAATACTGAATGCCCTTTTAGCTAAATACACTCAAAAACACATTAGGGTTCCAATACAAAAATACTTTCAAAACAACGGTGCAAAGTTTGAATTTAAAATTTAATAAATTTGTACACTGTACCTACTGCATAATAAAAAACAAACATTTTAATTAATTTTTAACATTAATCAAAATTATAATTTTTGACGTATTTGTTTTAGGTACATTCGTGTTTCATGTTTTTTAGNNTCTCTGCTTGTTTTGCTGTCATGTTGNTGATTAAGTGCTGATGCNAAATGCATGAACAAAAAATTAAACAAAATATGTTCAAATTCTGANATTATTCTTGTTTGCATGTGTTTTATTATTGCACTCATGTGCAGTTGTTTCAAACAAGGTTAAAATGTCTAAATTATTGTCGTGATGTTATGAGCAGTGATGCAACAATCAAGAAAGCACAAAAACTAGTTGATTCTGGATGCGTGTCTAAAATCGAAAAAGATTTGTTTCAAATTAGGTCTACCTCGAATCCTGAAAAATCATATTTTGTAACTTCTGATTCCTGTGAGTGCCTTGGCTTCAAAAATTATTATAAGTTTCATCACGGTAATGGAAAAACAGCAAATTGCTCTCATTTGGAAGCAATTAGAATTTTTGTCCGAGAAAATTCTGGTTAGTTTTTTATATTTTTAACGTCTATTTTCCCAACCAACGCCTTATCTTTTAAAATTATGATTGGACGCAATATCAGTCCTGGATTTTTTACCATTAGTTTGATTAACTCTGAATCTGTTTTTTCATTTTTTTCTAAATCCATTTCTTTGTATGTTTTATCTCTTTTTCGAAGTAATTCCAATGGCTTTTTCCCTGTCATTTTGACTATTTTTCTTAACTCTGACTCTGTTAATGGATCTTTAAAAAAATCCCTTGCATCTATGTCTAGATTCATTCGCTCCGCCTCTGCAATTGTTTTTTTACATGTGATGCAAGATGTTTTGTGATATATTTTCAATTAATGGATGGTTGTTAAATTATTTAATAAATTTTGACAATGCTTTTTTCCATTATTCTGATCTCCTGTTTTTCTTAACTCTGAAACTTCTTTGAATGTGTAAAAAACCCATTTTGTTCCTCTATGTCTAAAGAAATATTCAAATTCATGTATTAATCATGATTATTATATGATTTGTGCTCCGTGTGAAACTCGAAAACATTTTGAATGTATTGACTGTATGAATAATCACAAAACTCATCTGTGCAGTTGTGACTGTCATGATGAAAACACCCCTGCACACGAAGTCGGTACTACTCATTAATTTTTAAATTTTTGTTCTATCTCTCGTGCTAACATTTCCAATTCTTCGGTGTCTCCTAATTTTCTATACGTCAATTTTTCAATTGTTTTAATGATGCTAATCGCTGCTCTGTATTGCGGTATTTCTGGCTGATTCAATTCTCCGTACATTCCAATTCCTTGAATGTCGTGCTTTTTGGCAAATCCCAGAATCAACCCGTTGAATCCCGTGATTAATGATTTTTGGGGCGTCATGTCGACCCCTAATTGTTCTATTTGCTTTTTTAATTCTATTGATGTGGTGGTGATGTATGTTTTGGGATTGTTTTTTAAAATTCTGTTTGTATGAAATCCACCTAACGTGTAGATAAATTTTGCAGAATACTCCTTTGCAACATCTATTACATCCTGGCAAAGTAAATTCAGTTCATTATTATTTTGAGGTTGACCGTTTCCTCCTCCAAATATGATTAAATCATCTGTGTATTTGTATTCCCAGCTTTCGTTTGGCAGATCAACATGCCCTCCGTTATCTATTACATATGTTGGAAAAGACACCTTTGCAGTTCTAAACGATTTTGTTTTTAACGATTTATTTATAAAATTAATTACAATACTTCCAACGTTTCCCATATCTTGCATAGCTGCTATGATTATTGGCCTCTCTACTGTTGGTTTTTCTTTTTGTATGAATTCCATATGCCTTATTTTTATTTATGAATTTTAAACCTATGTGCCGCTGATTTTTTAATAATTTGTTATTCTATTGTTAATCGCATTAATTGGATTAGTCTGTTTCACTCCTATTTTTAGTCTTAAGAAAAATTCGTATGTTCTATTTTAACTCTTCCAGATTTTCAGCTGCTCCTGATATGATCTAACATAACCTGAAGATTCATAAGAGAAAAAAAATTCCTAGCTAGAAATTATGACGACATCACTAGAAACTTTCGGTACATTGGAATACGTTCTTGACAAATATTCTAAAATTTGGTGCTGGAAAGTTACAGGCGAACATGCAGTCGCCATGATTTCAAAATTATCTCCTGAAGCCTGGTATGGTGAAACTGAGCACGAGGTAATTATTGCAGATTCCACTGACAGTCTAAAGCAGCTTAAACTCCTGATGGATCGCTATCCTTTAGAAATACTGTCAAAATCTATCTGGCAAAGAAAAATTGTTAAAACATATGCTCCAAAACCGACTTTGACTCCAGTTAAACACAAATTGAAACGTGCTAAAGCCGGTGAACAATTTAGAGGTAAATTAATGAATTTTCAAAAAGAAGGTTTGGATTTTTTGCTAAAATCTTCAGGTAATGCATTACTTGCAGATGAGATGGGACTGGGAAAAACAGTTCAAACTCTATCTTACGTTTCAACAGAAAAACAAACTTTTCCGCTATTGATTGTCGCACCATTAGTCACTTTGAAAAATTGGGAGCGTGAAATTCAGAAATTTGTTAAGAAAAAAAGTAGAAATGGCAGAATTATTGAATCTGAATCCCCCAGCATTACTTCTATTCGTACTGGTAAATCTAAAGAGTTGCCACAAAGTGACGTGTATATAATTAATTATGAATTACTTCTTAAACGCTCTGATGATATTGAAAAAGCTGGAATACATACTATTGTTTGTGACGAAGTTCATAATTTAAGATCAAAAACCACTCAAAAATACAAGGCCATTAAAAAACTTGCAGCGTTATCCTCAGTTCAATATAGAATTGGACTTTCTGGAACCCCCATTTACAATCGTGGTTCTGAAATATGGCCCATCATTGATATTTTAAAACCTGGTTTACTTGGAAGTTTTAAAGAATTTTGCGAATACTTTTGTTATGTTGATGACAAGGGAAAAGCAATCGTNTTAGAAAATAAGCGAGCGTCACTTCGAAATGAATTACAAAAGCATGTCATGCTTCGCAGAAAAAAGTCTGACGTACTAAAAGAACTCAAGGATAAAGTTAGGTACAAAGAAGTCATTGCAGCTGACACTGACTTTTATCTTGAAGAGCTTGATAAAATTTGGAAAAAACTTGAATCCGAACAAAAACAAGCGCAAACTGAATTTTCAAAATCTGCATCATACCATAGAGCAATTCAAAGTGAAAGACAGATTGCAGGCCTTGCAAAACTACCTCATGTAATTAATTTTGTAAAAAATATTATGGAGATTGAAGAAAGTGTTGTGGTATTTTGTCACCACAAAGTAATCCATAAATTACTAAACGAAAGTCTTGAAGAATTTTCACCTGTTACAATCATTGGTGGACAATCTGATGAAACTAGACAGGATCAGATTGACAAGTTCCAAAAAGGTGAATCAAAACTGATGATTGCTGGTATTCGTGCTGGAAATGTGGGAATTAANCTGACTCGCGCAAAATATGTTATTTTTGCAGAACTTGATTGGAGCCCTGCGATACATAGGCAGGCTGAAGACAGACTTCACAGAATAGGTCAAAAAAATACTGTCTTTGCATATTATTTGATTGGAAATGGAACTTTGGATGATCACGTTGCAAGTATTTTAGTTGACAAAAGTTATGAAATTGATGCGATTTTGGATGAGACTTCCGACACTTATGAAAACAAGGATAAGGCTGCATTGATTTTGGCACAAATTCAAAATAAAATTCATTCAAAATAGTTTTTTGATTAGTTGCGATCTAGACTGATTTATTTTTTTTGAAAAAACATTGATAGTTACTTAGTATGTTTCAAACCTAATCTAGAAATATGCTGTTATTTCTAATAGTTTTATGAAAACTTTCTGCAAGTGTGGCTGCGATATGCCATTAACTGATTATGAGTATAGGAAATGGAGTGGTTACAAGCGAGGACATGAACCACTGCCATGATCCATTAAACTTAGATTCAACATATACCTGATAATTTTTTATTTTATATTTCGAGTTTACTTTTCAAATTATTTAATTTTTCTATGATGCTGTTTTTTTCAATATCTGAATTAATTGAACTTGCTACGTCCTTTTTTATTTCATCTATGATCTCTAAAATGCCCCCGTTTGATTTTAGTTCACCGAATTTTATTTTATCAAACCCCTCCGTTTCTGTTTTATCTACTTCCTGAATTCCTTCTGGCAATATTTCATAAACTTTGATCAGTTTATTTTCTTGTCTCTGAGGTGACATTAGCAAAAATTCATTTTTTCTTAGTTTTTCTATTTCTACAATAATTTTATCCTCTGAAAGACCGATAATGTCTACAATTTGGTTTAAATTGCATGATTTTATTTGTAGTAACCTCAACACTCTTGCCCATGCTGGGATATTTGAACTCCAAAGAATCTCCCGAGCTAATTCTGTAATTGAAAATGATCCGTCCTTATTTAGTGAAATAAACTTTCTATCTTTTAATGATGCCAACGTGTCTAATATTTTTCCAACACCGTGTCTTTTTAATTCTGAATTCTCTAAACTATTTTCATTAAACGTTCCTTTTTCTTTAATCGCAAGGTCTAGTATTTCTAAATCCACAGTTCCTAATTTTCTCATGTTTCTATTTCAGCTTGAAGAATATATGTGGATTATGTTAGTATAGTGCATGGTCTTTTACCAACTTCCAAAACTGTCTTACGCATATGATGAATTGGAACCCTTTATTGATACTGAAACCATGAAAATACATCATACAAAACACCACCAGTCATATGTTGACGGATTGAATAAATCTCTCACTGAAATTAATGCTGAATCTCATCCAAAATATATTTCTGAAATTTTGTCTGATTTAAATTCAATTCCTGAGTCTGGAAGGTCTGCAATTAATTTCTTTGGCGGTGGATTTGAAAATCACAGGTTGTTTTGGGAGACACTGATTCCAAACGGTGATAAAATTCCTGGGGGTCTATTAGAAGATCAAATTGATGTTTATTTTGATAACTTTAATAATTTCAAAAAAATATTTTCAGAAACAGCCCTTTCTGTTCAGGGCAGCGGATGGTGCTGGTTAGTTTTTAATGCAATGTACCATAAAATTGAAATTATTACAACCTCTAATCAGGATAGTCCNTGGACTTTNAATAGAACGCCTTTACTTGGATTGGACATGTGGGAACACGCATATTATTTAAAATATCAAAATAGAAAACCTGATTANGTTAACGCTTGGTGGNATGTTATTAATTGGGATTACGTAGGTAATCGTTTTTCAGAATTATCTTGATGACAACATATTAATGAAATTTTTTATTACTATTAACAATCTGAACTTTGAATCATTAAAAAAATTAAGTCTTGGTAAAAAAATTGTAATTGGTACAATTGTTGCAATCGTTGCACAGGCTTTTGGAATTATTTTTCTTTAATTACAAAAAAGATTCATTAGGAATGCTCCTCTAACATTTTCATGGATATGATGCTTGAGGAAGAATTAATTGATTTGATGACTTCATGTCTACAAAACCCTGACTCCTCAAATATTTCGGACAATCATGCTAGAATTATTGCAATTGGTGGTGAAATTTATGCTGATGGAGGATCTGATGCTTTAGAAAATTTTTCTTTTGTATTGAAAAATAGAATTATACAAGAAATAGAAAAAGATCCATCGCCACTGCTTTCGCTATGGCATGGCCTTGCTGATGATTGGCCGAGATAAATTTTGTATTAAATTTTTTATCCTCTACCAATTCTGAAAATGGCTGTACTGCATGCAGGACATGTCCCTTTGATTGCAGGTTTTCCATTTTTCATGGTGTATGGTGCTGGACTGCCGATTTCTCGTTTGTCTCTACACTTTACACAATATCCTATTGTCATAATTCAACTAGGCTCTTTGTTCTATTAGCGAGATCTTGTTGAACTTTTTTTACTAATAGGCAAATAACTGATCTGATTTTTTATGTTCCGAAACTACTTTTTTTGTATCGGGTTTTAATTTTATTATTATGTTAGAGTCTCACTCGATAATAATCCCATCTTTCTGGATCAAACATTTGAACAAACTCCGCTTCTTCTTTGTCTATTCTTGCTCTGATTACATCACGCAGTGCAAAACTTGTCATGAACTTGTATTTCATAGAATGTGCCTGCATTATGAACATGTGTCTCATTTCACTGCCTCCTCGCAATCCCCAATACCCCATTTTCAAGGCCAATGGTTCTAAAAATACGGTGTTTTTTAAGCCATAATTCTCATCTCTAATCTCTTCGCGCAATTGATATTCTTCTAGCGGACCTCCTTTGGCAAATCCTACTATCTCTCCCTTGTTATTATTTAATCTGAGTGTGTTGATTATTGTTTTTGGATTTTTTATTGATTCTTTAAAATTTTCTTTTCCAAATTGTAATGGCTTTGGTAATTCTAAAAATATGTCATACAATGTTTGCGCAAACTCTGCATCGTCCTGTATTGATTGGTTCTCTATTGTTGGAATCAATTTAAGATTTTCATATGAATGATTTGCTTGAATAGTTACTTCTTGCTCTCTTATTCGCATAAAAGATAAAATTGTGTCAAAGAAATTTTTTCTCATCTCCTTTGGCAATTCTTTAAGAATCGCTTTTACCATTGATGTTTCTTTATTCAATAATTCTTCAAAATATGCCACAGACGTCCTTACAATTATTGAAGGTCTCCATGCAAGTGCATGTGCATTCATTTTTGCCATTTCCATGGCTTTTGTAAAATCTCCTAATAGGTACCCGCTAATTCTATCTACTACTGACAAATACCTTCCAAGTTCCATTAAGTGTTTTTGAGTTTCCTGATTATTTTTTGTTATATCTGACCTCTCAAAACATTTTTTGATTTCAATCTCTGCATCTTTTCTTATTTGTCCGCTCCACGGATANGTTGTACGTAAAATCAACACCTTGATTATTTCCAAATCAATTTTTGCAAAAGTTAACGATTTTTGTAATTTTTTATCAGTCGAAATAAATTTTAAAACACTTTCTTCGTGCGGTTTATCTACGTTTTTCTGTGGATCAAAGTCATGGAATAACGCTGCAANATACAGGTATTTTTTATCTTCTTCAGTCAGTTTGATTTTTTCTTGATTTATGGTTAAAAGTGAAACATATGTCACTTCTAATTCGTGGTTAATGTTGTGATACCCGTAATATTCAGTCCCCAAACCTTGACTTTCAAACAAGTCAATAGTGTAATCTAGCATTTCCAAGTAACAATCGTCCTCTAGTCCATTCTGTGTCATTAAACTGAGAATTTTATTTCTCATTGAATGAGAATTTGCAAGTTCTTGCATTATTTTGTGATCACAAATTGGGTTTTTAAATATGATCCAGATGTCACTCCGGATAAACTGNTCTGATGTCTAAATCTGTATATTTTTGATCACAAGATTAAATACAATTACTTTTTACACTTTTTTTAATGTCTGTGGATTCAAGCTTACTTGAAAATATCGTGCAATATTCTTCAGATCATTCTCCAAAATTCACTATTCTTGTCAACGATAGATTTTTTCCTCTGATGGATGTTTCAATTGTAAATTCTTCCATACCTGTCAACGAACCTACAACTCGTGGCGGTGTTTATTTTTCAGAAAAATTTGCATACAAAATGAAGGGTGTCATAAATGATCTTAGTGTGATTCCATTACTTACCAAAAAAATGCTTGGTCCTAATACTGAATTTGGAGAATTAAAAATTTCTAGTCAAACTGAATCTGATGGAAAAATTGTTCCTATTGATATTTTTACTAATTTAACAAACAGTGTACAAACTCCGAATTCAATTGAACTNAGCATGATTATTGTAGATCTAAAATTGGTTTAATCTTTATTTAGATATCTGTCGTATCTTTCTTTTGACACATCGTCTGATAAAATCTCGTATGCCTTGTTGATTTTTATCATCTCTTCTTCAGAATCGTCCTTTGTTTTATCTGGGTGTGTTTTTTTTGCTAGTTCTCTGAAATTTTTCTTTATTTCTTCGGC
>JGI26382J51730_1001141_pt1 | contig 11783 bp, 11 predicted proteins | sample SaaInlV_165m_DNA_2_FD_51730 | JGI IMG/M metagenome (IMG submission 51730) | reverse complement strand
GACCAATATTCATATGTATGATCTTTATATGGAAGTGACTCATCATCTAATTTTATTCTTCCTTTAATTTCATCAAATAATTTTTTTTGTAAATTTTCAGTATCTTTTAAATGATAATTTGCATAAGAATTTTCTTCATCTAAATAATTTTTAACTTCAGGATCTAATTTTGTCGTATCTTTTAAAACTTCCAAAATATTTTTTTGATGTATCCAGCTGTAATTATCTTCCCATGTTACATTATGGTAAGATTTTATCTCTAGTTTTTTTTTAAGATATGGTACTTTCATTATTTAAAGGAAATATATGAATATAATAATTTATACAGTGTTAATATTGGCTATTTTTTATTTTTTAATGAAATGGTGGGTAAATATTTCTCCTAAAAAAATGTCAAAAAGTCTAAGACTGTTTGTAATATTAAGTTTAATCATTTTAGCAGTTTTATTCGCAATAGGTGGTAAAATTTTACTTACTTTGCCTTTGACGCTTTTAAGCTTAGCGCTAGTAAAGCTTAAAGGATTATCTGTTATTCAAATTTTTTCATTATTTAGACTTATTCAAACACTCAGGCGGTCAGGTAGATTTTCTTTTAATCAATCTCAAAATAATAATGTAAATACTCTTACAGTTTCTGAGGCATATAAAATATTAAACTTGGATATTACTAAAAAACCAACTATTGACACTATAAACAGAGCTTATATAAAAATTCAAAAAAAAATACATCCAGATGTTTCACCTGAAACTTCAAGATTATCAGCTATCGTTAATGAGGCAAAAGAAATAGTTCTTAAAGATATTTCTTAACTTAAAATTGAAATTAATTTATTAAATATTTTATCAGGGTTTATTTTATCCTTACCAAGGGTATTGTGGTTTACAGTTGTTTCTCCATCTGGAATTATTGGGTACATATTTGAGCTGTAGGATCCATAAATTAAGGGAGTATCTGCCATTAGTGTTATCGTTTTTATTCCAAGAGCAGATGATAGGTGGCTAAAACTGGAATCGTTACAAATTGAAATATTACAATTCTTTATAACGGGTAAAGTTTCTGCAATTGATAAGTTGTCTAAAGGTATACATTTTTCCTTAAATTTCGAATTCATTATTTCATTTAAAATTTTTTGTTCTTCATCTTTTTTTCCAGTTGCTAAAAAGAACTTACATTTTTTTATTTTATCAATTTTTTTAATGACTGATAAAAAAGTTTTTGAAGGTATTCTTTTAGTTGGTCCAGATCCTCCAATTCCAAAAAGTATATTTAGTTCATTGTTATTTATATGAAACTTGAAAATAGCTTTTTTAATTAAATCATTATCAACTTGAATTTGAGGGCTGTTTGTTACATCTAGTCCTAAACTATTTTTTATTAAATCTTTTGCTGACTGTATTATATGTTGATTATTTTTTTTAAAAAGAGGGTATTGATAAATTTCCTTAATTTTAGCTAATTTTGCAATCAACTTAAATCTTAGAGATGAATTAAAAATAAATATTTTATTAAATTTATATTTTTTTAAATCTTGAGCCAATCTAAAACTACCAATTATACCATTATGTTGATCATTCTTGTTATTTCCTCTTTTTAAAAAAATTATTTTATCTAAATAATTAGTTTGATTTAAATATTGATCTGCTTTTGAATTTTCTTTTACTAGAAGATTTATTGGTGTTTCAAATCTTTGAGAAATTGCCTTAATAAAAGGCAAGAAAATTACCGTATCACCGATTCCCATTCTGTTTTGAACTACTAAAATTTTCATTTTTAATTTATAAACTTTACTAATTGATATTTTTATATAAATTTTAGCTATGAGTAAAATTAAAGGTATTTATGCAGCTTCAATGTCTATTTTAAACGATGATTTATCTTTAAATGTTAAAAATACAATAGAACATGCAGAGATGGTTATCGATCAAGGTTGTCACGGAATGGCAATATTTGGTAGTACTGGACAGGCTCAACTAATATCAGTTGCTGAAAAAATTAATTTACTCAATCAATTATCAATAAGTAAATATAAGGAAAAATATTTAATAGGCACAGGATTAAATTCACTTGGAGAAACTATTAATTTAATGAGAGTAGCAAAATCTCTAGATTTTAATAAATTTTTAATTATGCCTCCTGCTTACTACAAATATGAAGATGAAGATGTTATCAACTTTTATACAAAAATAATTGAGACACTTCCTGAAAGTGAAATAGTTCTTTATAATTTTGAAAAATTATGTGGTTATAAGTTTAGTATAGAATGTGTAGAAGAATTAGTAAAACGGTTCCCAGAACAAATTATTGGAGTTAAAGATAGCTCTTATAATCTTTTTGAAAATCTAAAATTAGATAATTTTTCTGTTTTACCTGGCTCAGAGTCAAAATTATTAAAAGGTCTTGAATTAGGTTGTTCAGGAATTATAACAGCAACTTGCAATGTCACTTCTGAATTGGCAAGAAAAGTCTATGATGATTTTATAGCTGGTAATGACCAAACAGTTAATCAAAAGTTATGTGATGTTAGAAATTCATTTGAAAAATATAATTTAATATCAGGACTTCACACGTATTATTCTAAACATAATCAGTTTTATGAAAATGTTTTACCACCTTTAAATATTCTAAATTCTCAAGATGAAAAAGAATTGATGGAAAATTTAGAAAAATTAAATTTTGCAATAAAACCATCTATGGCAGCATAAGATGCAGCTAGCAAGATTCTTAAATAGTGTTTTTAAGAATGATGGTTTTATTTTAGTTGATGCTCAATCTAAAAATTATATTATTGGCTCTCCCAAAAGTGACAAACCAATTAAAGTTAAGATTTTAGATAAAAAGCTTTATTACAAACTATTGCTTCATCCAGATTTATATTTTGGTGAAGCCTACACTAATGGAGATATTATAATTGAAAATGGAAGTTTAAGTGAATTTCTGGATTTAGCGTTGATGAATTTTGGAAGAAATGAGCTTAANTTTTTTAGTTATTTAATAAATCGATTGAGAGGATCTTATAGATATTTGACAAATTTTAATTTTATTAAAAAATCTAAAATGAATGTATCCCATCATTATGATATTTCAGATGATTTGTATNATTTATTTTTAGATCCAAAAAGACAATACTCTTGTGCGTATTTTAAAAATGAGAGTGATACATTAGAAGAAGCTCAAAATAACAAAATTCAACATATAATTAAAAAACTAAATATCAAACCTAATCAGAAAGTTTTAGACATTGGTTGTGGATGGGGATCTTTGGCAATAGATATTGCTAAAAGTGTCAATTGTGAAGTGACNGGAATAACTTTGTCTGAAAATCAATTTAATTATTGTAACAAAAGAGCGAAAGAACTTAATTTAGAGAATCAGCTAAACTTTAAATTAATAGATTATAGAGAACTTAATGAAAAATTTGACAGAATCGTAAGTGTTGGAATGTTTGAGCATGTGGGTAGAAAGTTTTATAAAAATTTTTTTAAACAAATTGATAAACTACTAAAAGAAGATGGAATTACCTTGGTACACACCATAGGATCGGTAAGCCCTCCAAGAGACCCACATCCATGGATTACAAAGTATATATTTCCAGGAGGATATACCCCAAGTTTGAGCGAAGTAACCACACCAATTGAAAAAGCAGGATTAATTGTCTCTGATATTGAGGTTTTAAAGCTTCACTATTCTCATACTCTAAGACACTGGAAAGAAAATTGTACTAATAATAAAGAAAAAATTATTCAAATGTTTGATGAGAAGTTTTTTAGAATGTGGGAATTTTATTTAACTGGATGTGAAATGGCATTCAAATGGGGAGATCAGGTTGTGTATCAATTTCAATTAACAAAAAATTATACATCAACCCCAGTCACAAGAGACTATATTTATCAATAATTTATTGATAGAAATAAAACTCTTGAACATGAAAAAAAATCAAAAAAAATCAAAAAAAATCAAAAGTAGTGTTAAAAGAAAAACTAACAAAAAATTAAAACCTATTAAAAAAAAATCAAAAAAAATCAAAAGTAGTGTTAAAAAAAAAACTAACAAAAAATTAAAACCTATTAAAAAAAAATCAAAAAAAACTAAATCAAAATTAAAGTCTAGTAATATTAAAAAATTAAAAAATAAAATTACAAATAATAAAACTAGAAAGCCACAAAAAAGAAATTTAATTTTAAAAGTAATTGATTTTCAAAATTCATTAAAACCAGAAATAAAATTTAAAATAAATTTTAGTATTGAAAAATACATCCAAGCATTTTTTGATAAAATTGCCAATACTATATTTCAATATAAAACTCTAAAAAAAGATGAAACAAGAAGACTTGTATTAGAAAAACAAGAAAGCGAAAGATTAGAAAAAATTAAAATTGAAAAAGAAAAACAAAAAGAACAAGAGTTAAAAATTAAGTTAAAAGAGCAAACCTTAAAAGAAGAAGTTAAGCTTGAAAAACAAAGAGCTAAAGATATAAAATTATTTTTAAGAAAAGAGCAGGCNCTACTAAGAATTGAACAAGCTGAAAAACAAAAACAATTTTTAAAGCAATTAAGATTAGAAAAACAAATTGAAAAATTTAGAATTAGNGAAGTTAAAGANCTAGAAAAGCTTGAAAAAATATCACTTAAAGAAAAAAGAAACGATTATGCTGGTCTTCAGCAGAGAATAGAAAAATTAAAAGAAAAATACCAAATAATTAGAGATCAGAAAATAAGAGAAAGAGTAGAAGCTTTAGGTGTAAAAATTCAAGGTGATGAAGATAGAGAAACATTATTAAGAAAAGAAAAAGAATATACTATAGCAAGACAAAAAATAGAATTTGCATTAGAAAGTTTTTATAGAAGTGCAAGCAGTTTAGTTTTTCAATTAAATAAAAGACACATAACGAGACATATGTCCATTTTTAGATGTATTGATAAAAGNTTTGAAACAGGTGAAATTTTTATAAAATGGGATGAGTCCCCTGATGATGAGTGGCTGTTATTAATATATATAAAAAATAATTCACCAGATGAAGGAATAGTTATTGAAGATAAAACCAATCCAGAAAAAAATATTTCTCATGAATTTAAAAATAATGAAATTTTCAAGGCCTCAGACACTATGGTCGACTCTCTTACTCAATTAATTGCTAGAAAAAGAGCCAAAAATACCAATTAAACTTCTAAGTTAATTAAGTATTATTAAAGAATGTTTTTTGGAACCATAACAATGGTAATTTTATTTTTGATCTTACAATATGTTATCGCTTGGATAATATATTTTAATAATTTAGACTCAAGGCTAGGTAATTCAACTTGGAGATGGAGTTATGATTATCAAGTCATAGGTGAAAGAGATATTTCTGATTTAGATGACAAAGAATTTGTAAGATTAAGAAGAAAAAAAAATAAGATTATTACCTTAATGTATTCTATTGTGATGATTATGTTTATTTGCTCAATGTCCTTGTTGAGTCAAATTTTATTATTTTTTTTAGATTAGTTTTTTAATTGTNTTTTATTTTTTAGATATAAAAAATAAGCAATAATTTCATATGCAAATTTGAATAAAGTGAAAATTATTGGAAGTTTAAAAAATTTATATAAAAATTTATATTTTGGAATTTTTTTCCAAACATAAAGAAAGGCTTCTGCACCTTCAATTATTTTATTTCCTTCTTTTACATGCAATCTTCTTAAAAGATCTTTATCTTTTTTAGATGTTTCCTTTTCCGCAGCAGAATTATTGGTGATATCAACCCAATCAATTTCTTCAATATTTTCTTTTTTATATAAATTGATCTCTGATACATATTTTACAAGAATTATTAAAATACACTTTCATTACTTTTAAATAACTATCTATTAGCGTTACTTTTGTACATGCGTAAAATCATCCATTGAAAATTAGATATAAACAACTATGTAAGTTTCAATGAGTAATTTTTTTAATAAATCAGATTTAACAAGAAATGATGTAGAAGAAATAGTATCTGATACATTAAAAAATTGTGACGATGGTGAATTGTATTTTGAAGACTCAAAATCAGAGTCAATTTTACTTGATGATAATAAGATTAAAAGCTCAAATTATAGTTCTGATTTAGGTTTTGGTTTTAGGGCTATTTCTGATGAAGTGGTTGCCTATTCACATTCTAACGAAATTTCAAAAGAGTCTTTAAAAAATTCTTCAAAAAACCTTAAATCTACTCTTAAATCAAGCAAAGGAACTTATAACCATGAAATTCCCAAAACTAATAATAAATTTTATGAAGATATAAATCCAATTGAACAGAAATCATTAGATTCTAAATTAGAAGTTTTGAATAAAGTGAATGATTACTTACGTAAAAAAGATTCTACAGTTAAACAGGTAACAGCAAGTTTCGCGGGTGAACAAAAATCGATTGAAATTATACGATCAGGTGGTGAAGCTTTAACAGATGTTCGTCCACTCATTAGATTTAATGTTTCTGTTATGCTTGAAGAAAATGGAAGAAAAGAAACAGGTGTTTATGGTGTTGGAGGCAGACAATCTTATGATGAATATTTAAAAAATGATAATTGGAAAAATGTTTGTGAGGAAGCATTAAGAATTGCATCAGTTAATCTGGAGAGTAAACCAGCTCCAGCAGGTGAAATGAAAGTAGTATTAGGTCCAGGGTGGCCTGCAATCTTAATTCATGAGGCAATTGGACATGGATTAGAAGGAGATTTTAATAGAAAAAAAACCTCAGCATTTCATGACTTAATGGGCCAAAAAGTTGCAAGTGAAGGTGTTACGATTGTAGATGATGGGACATTAGATAAAAGAAGAGGAAGTTTGACAATTGATGATGAGGGTACACCAACTGAGAGAACAGTTTTAATTGAAAATGGAATCCTAAAAAATTTTATGCAAGACAGATTAAATGCAAGATTAATGAAAACAAAATCTACAGGAAGTGGAAGAAGAGAAAATTATAAACATATTGTTTTGCCAAGAATGAGAAATACGATGATGTTAAGTGGTAAGCAGACTCAAGATGAAATGATAAAATCGGTGGACAAAGGTATTTTTGCAGTAAGTTTTGGAGGAGGACAGGTTGATATTACTTCTGGAAAATTTGTTTTTAATTGTACTGAAGCTTACGAAATTAATAATGGTAAAATTGGATCTCCAATTAAAGGGGCAACTTTAATAGGAGATGGTCCATCAATTTTAAAAGAAGTGTCGATGGTTGGAAACGACATGATGATGGATCCAGGTATTGGAACTTGTGGAAAAGCAGGTCAGGGGGTGCCAGTAGGAGTAGCTCAACCTTCAATCTTAATTGAAAAAATGACTGTGGGTGGAACAAAGCTTTAGAAAATGATTAAAGATCAAGAATATTTAAAATCTAAAGCATCATATTGCTTAGATCTTGCAAAAAAACTAGGTGCAACAGATGCAAGTGTAACAGTTGGGAATTCTATCTCAGAGTCTGTGAGTTTCAGAAATAGAGTTTTAGATGAGTCTAATAGATCAGACAGTTTGGCAATCAGTATCGAAACATATATTGGAAAAAAAAGATCCTCAATATCATCATCAAATTTACTAGATGAAAATTTAAAAATATTAATTTCAAAATGTTTTGAAACTACAAAAATTACTCCTGAAGACGAATTTAATTCTTTGCCTGATAAAGATCTACTAGCAGGAGAAATTAAGGATTTAAATCTATATGATGAGTCTCATTTAGAAAATGATAAAAAAATTGATTATTTAAGAGAACTAGANGAAGTAGCATCAATTGATAAAAAAATTGTTAATACGGAATCAGGTTTTACAGAGAATAAATCTAATTTTATTTTAGCGAACAGTGATGGATTTTGTAATGGATACAAGTCATCTTCATTTTCTGCTTCATGTGTAACAGTTGCTAAAGATGAAAATAGTATGGAAAGAGATTATGAGTTTACAAGTAAATGTCATTTAAATGATATTATTGATCCTAAAAATCTAGGAAAAATTGCTGCTGAACAAACAATAAAAAAGCTTAGCCCTAAAAAAATTGGAAGTGACAAAATAAGTNTAATTTTTGATAAAAGAATAGCAAAAGGATTGTTAAGTTCTTTTGCGAGCGCAATATCTTCATCAGCTATTGCTAGAGGCACATCTTTTTTAAAAGATAAAATTGACCAACAAATTTTTTCTAACTCAATTAATATTTTTGATAAACCTGACCTANTCAAGGGAATGGGATCACAATGCTTTGACTCTGAGGGTGTTAAATCAGAAGCTTTAAAGTTAGTAGAAAGGGGATTTCTTAAGGAATATCTTGTGGATACTTACAATGGAAAAAAATTAAATCTAAAATCCAATGGAAGAAGTGGCGGTGGTACAAACCTTTATTTTGAAAACGGACAAATAAGTTTTGAGGAATTATTAAAAATTCATTCTAGAAGTTTATATATNACAGAGACAATTGGACANGGGACTAATATTGTAACTGGTGATTATTCGGTAGGAGCAAATGGTTTTTTAGTTGAAAATGGTGAGCTTAAATATCCAGTGAGTGAAATTACAATTGCTGGCAATTTTAATGACATGTTTAAAAGCATAACTTTAGCTAATGATTTAGATTTTAAATATTCTGTAAATTCACCTACTATGATGATTGAAGGTATGACAGTTGCTGGAAAATGAGCAACTTTTGTGTAATTGGTTCTGGAATTTCAGGAGCAACAATTGCAAATCTCTTAAGCAAAAAATATTCTGTTGATCTATTTGATAAAGCAAGAGGTCCTGGTGGCAGAGCATCTTTCAAAAGATTAGATCAACTAAAAGGATTTGATCATGGAACTCAGTATATTTNACCTAAAACTNCAGCATTCAAAAAATTTATTAATGAATTAATAAAAAAAAAGATATTAAAAAAATGGGGTGGCAAACATTTATTTTTAAATCAATTTAAAAAAGAAAAAAAAAACCATACTAAAATAATAGGGTGTAAGGGCAATAATGATATTAGCAAATATCTTTTAAAAAGTATTAATTGTTATTTTAAGAATGAATTAAAGAAAATTGATTACAAACAAAAAAAATGGATTTTAACTTTTGCAGATGGTAAAAAAAAAATTTATGAAAAATTAATTTTAACCTGTCCATTTCCACAATTGTTAAAATTATCTAAAAAATATATTAAAAATCCCTTCATAAATAAAAAAATTAAAATGGATGCCAATATTACTGTAATGATTGTTATTAAAAAAACTAATAATAATATTAGTAGCTATTTTTTTAATGATAAAATTTTGGGCTGGGCTGCAAAAGAAAACAGTAAAAAAAGGTTTAAAGGTAATTTAGATTTATGGACATTACAAAGTACCTATAATTGGGCAAATAAAAAAATTAACAAGAATAGAGAAGATAAAGATTTAAATTCTAAAGTTTTGATTGATAAGTTTTTTAAACTTACAGAAATAAAAAAAACTAAAATACTATGTATGCTTAATCATGGCTGGAAATATTCATCAAATTCTAGTCCANTAAAAATTAAAAGTTATTGGAATTCCTCACTAAATCTTGGGGTTTGTGCAGATTGGTTTGTGGGGCCTAGATTAGAAGCTGGCTGGATAAGTGCAAATGATCTTTATAGAAAGATTAAAAAATAATTTTTATTCGAAATTTTTAACTCTGTATTCCCAATTTCCCATTCTTGAATAAGCAACTTTCAATATCAAGGCATTTTTTTTATCAAACCAAATATCAAAATTTAATCTTTTATCTTTGGGTATGGACATGTCTTTTGATGTTAATTTGAAATGTTCTACATCGTAAGATGTACCGTAAAGTTCTAATTTTTCTTTACCAATAAATGTTACCACTTGTTCTTTAATACTCCCTGATATTGGGCTTATTTGACTATTAGACTGAAGTATTTTATGGCTCCACCAATTACCTACCACGTTATCTGTCGATGCTTTTCCTGAGTAGGATGATCCCTTTATTTCAAATTCATTTTTTTCCTCATTTAATTTGAGATTTACAAATTTTTCCTTCTTATTTTGGCGAGTTTTTGAATTAAATGAGATTAACTTATCTTTTATATATTTTTCTTCTCCATATCCTTCAATTTCAAACACAGTTGCACCAAATATTTTTACAGTAAATTTTATTTGATTAGTGACTATTGTTTCATTTTTATTTTTTTTAAAAAAATAATAGTTATATCCAATAACCTCACCATCTTTCAAAATTTCCATTTCAATTTTATTAAACTTATTATAATGAGCCATGTGGGCCGTACAGTTAAAAGAATATATGAAAAAAAATATAAATAATAAAAACTTTTTCATCTTAATATTAGTTTAATAGACTTTGAAAATAAAAGAAGTATTTTATTACCAATGTTTTTAAAAATTAAGAATATACCAAAAGTATCATGGAGTTCAGATAAACCACTAAATTTAAAACCTAAATTTTTAACTTCTTTTTTCCTTTGTCTTGGATTAATTATTTTTGGCTTAGGTGAGGGACTNTTAATTGTTTCCTCNTCTGGAGCATCACCTTGGAGNGTGTTAGCTCAAGGTTTATTCTTAAACATAGGTTTTTCTGTCGGTCTTATAACTATTTTTATAAGTATTGCTGTTTTGTTGCTTTGGTTTCCATTAAAACAAAAGCCTGGTATAGGAACAATTCTAAATGCTTTGATTATCGGATTAATGATTGATGCTTGTATAAGATATGTGCCAACTCCAGAAAATTATTTTAATCAAGTCTTATTAGGAGCTATTGCAGTTTTTACAGTAGGATTAGGAGGAGGAATTTATTTAGTTGCAAACTTAGGTCCAGGACCAAGAGATGGTTTAATGATTGGTNTACAAAAAAAAACAAATTTACCTATTGCATTGGTAAGAGCAGTTCTCGAAATAACTGTAATGTCTATTGGTTGGTATTTAGGTGGTACTGTTGGTGTTGGAACTCTGTTGTTTGCCTTTGGAATTGGACCTTGTATAGCTTTAAGTTTATTTTTAGTTAATAGATTATTCAGCTAGGCTGCGGCACCAGATTTTTCACTCTTTTTTCTATCGTGAGGATTAAGAATAGCCTTTCTTAATCTAAGAGATTGAGGGGTAATTTCTAAAGCTTCATCAGTATTCAGCATACTTAATTGTTCAGCAATTGACATTTGTCTTACTGGAGTTAGTACAACATTTTCATCTGTACCTTGAGTTCTCATATTTGTTAATTGCTTGCCTTTCATAACATTAATAATCATGTCGCCAGGTTTTGGAGTTAGTCCAACAATCATTCCCTCATAAACAGGATCGTTATGAGTTACAAACATTTCACCTCTTGCTTGAAGGTTAAATATTGCAAATGCTACTGCTTTTCCAGTAGACATTGAAATTAAAGCACCATTTTTTCTTCCATCCATTTCACCTTCAAATTTTCCATAACCATGAAAAATTCTATTAATTACGCCAGTACCTTTAGTTAAAGTTAAGAATCTGCTTGTATAACCCATTAGGCCTCTTGTTGGTGCGTGGAATACCAATCTTTTTTTGTCTTTTCCAGTATCTTTAAGGTCAAGCAGTTTTCCTTTTCTTCTATTCATCGAGTCAATTATTTTTGATGAAAATTCTTCATCTAAATCAACTGTAATTTCTTCAATTGGTTCCAACTTGTCACCATTTTCATCTTTTTGGTATAATACTTTTGGAGGGCTTACTGTCATTTCAAAACCTTCACGTCTCATTTGTGTAAGTAAAATTTCAAGCATTAATTCTCCTCGACCACTGATTACAAAAGAGTCTACATTTGTATTTTGAGAAA
>JGI26382J51730_1001137_pt1 | contig 11793 bp, 12 predicted proteins | sample SaaInlV_165m_DNA_2_FD_51730 | JGI IMG/M metagenome (IMG submission 51730) | reverse complement strand
AAATGTTGAAAAATTTATTTTAACAGCGTCTGGTGGTCCTTTGTACAAAACACCTCTTAATAACTTTAAAAAGATTAAAATATCACAAGCTCTAAAACATCCAAATTGGAAGATGGGAAAAAAAATTTCTATAGACTCTGCTACAATGATTAATAAAATATATGAAGTTATTGAAGCAAAAAATATTTTTGATGTGTCTTATGAAAAAATTGAAATATTAATTCATCCAAAATCGTACATACATGCTTTATTGAAATTTAAAAATGGTTTAATCAAGATTATTGCTCATGATACAACTATGAAAATACCAATCTTTAATACACTTTTTTCCGATACTAATAATAAAATATTTTCAAAAAAATTAGATATTNACACCTTAAACAATTTAAATTTTGATAAAGTTNATTCAAAACGATACCCTATGATTAACCTGTTAAAACTTTTACCAAAAAAACATTCTCTTTATGAAACTGTAATTGTATCTGCTAATGACGCTTTAGTAGAGCTTTTTTTGAATGAAAAAATTAAATTTACTGACATTAACAAAAATTTATTTAAAATTATTAAATCTAAAGAATTTTTGAAATTTAAAAAGATATATCCAAATAATATTAGAGATATTCTTGATTTAAATAATTATGTTCGTTTAAAAATTATTAAAAAAAGTGTATAAAGTCATCCATGTTTAAAAGACACTTTAAGCTATTATTAATATCCTTCCTTTTTTACCTTTCATTGACACCTTTGTTTGCTGAGGTTGTTGAAAAAATCGAAATCCAAGGAAATGAAAGAATTTCAAAAGAAACAATTTTATTATTTTCTAAAACTAAAATTAAGGATGATTTAAATTCAAATCATATTAATGAAATATTAAAAAGTCTTTATGATACTAATTTTTTTCTAGATGTATCTGTTGAATTTAAGTCAAAAATTTTAACAATACTTGTTGATGAGAACCCAATTATTGAAAATATTACTTATAATGGGATTAAATCTAAAACTCTTAAGGAAAAAATTACTAAAGATCTTAAATTATTATCTAGATCATCTTATAACGAGATTTTGTTAAATGAAGATAAAAAAAGAATAAAATTGTCACTAAAAGACTCTGGTTATTATTTTTCAAATATTGATATTGAANTAGCNGAACTTGNCGATAAAAAAGTTAATATAATTTTTGATATTAACTTAGGCCCTAAAGCTAAAATTAAAAAAATTACTTTNATCGGGGATAAAAAATTTAAAGACGGAAAATTAAGAAGNTTAATAGTAAGTGAGGAATATAAGTTTTGGAAAATAATTTCTGGAAAGAAATATTTAAATGAGAACCTAATAAACCTAGATAACAGATTATTAAAAAATTATTATCTTAATAAAGGATATTATGATGTGAAAATAAATTCATCTTTTGCAAAACTTTTAAATAATAATGATGAATTTGAATTAATTTTTAATATAAATGCAAATAACAAATTTTTATTTGGTGNCTTATCAATAGAAATTCCTACTGATTTTGAAATTGATAATTTTGCAGAATTGAACAGTTTCTTTGCTGAGTTAAAAGATGAACCTTACTCTATTAATGTAGTAGAAAAAATTCTAGATAAAATTGATGCTATTTCAATAAATGAACAATACCAATCTATAAAATCAACAGTATCTGAAAATATTTTATCTAATACAATTAATTTAACTTTTAAAATTGAAGAAACTGAAAAATATCTAGTTGAAAGAATTAATATTCTTGGAAATAATATTACTAGAGAAAATGTTATCAGAAACCAACTTTATATAGATGAAGGTGATCCTTATAATGAGATATTAAAGAATAAAAGTATCAATGAAATAAAATCTCTTAATTTTTTTAAAAATGTGAACTCTGAGGTAATTGATGGAAANGATGTTAATTCAAAAATTATTAATATTTCGGTTGAAGAAAAAGCTACTGGAGAAATTTCTGCTGGTGCTGGCTTTGGTACAACAGGTGAATTACTTGAATTTGCAGTTCGAGAAAATAATTATCTTGGAAAAGGCCTATCAATAGATACCAGATTATCTTTAAGCACTGAAAGAATAAGTGGTAAGTTCAGTATTAACAATCCAAATTTCAATAACAGTGATAAAGAAGTAAATTTTGGTTTGCAAGCATTACAAAATGATAAACTCTCTAATTTTGGTTATAAATCTAGTAAATATGGCTCATCTATTGGAACAAAATTTGAATATTTAGAAGATTTCAAATTAGGAGTCGAAACATCTGCTTATTTAGAACGAATAGAAATGATAGTACAGCGTCTGCTAGACAAAAAACACAAGAAGGAAATTACTTTGATAACTATTTAAATTTTAGTTTTGATTACGATAAAAGAAATCAAAAATATAAAACAACAGATGGTTTTAGAAGTGTATATAAATTAAATCTACCAATTATAAGTGATAATAATACTTTGACAAATACATACGATTATAAAGTTTACTCAGAATTATTTGAAGAAAATATATCGAGTCTTTCTATGAGTTTTAGTGCGTCAACTTCAATTACAGGCGATAATATAAAATTGTCTGAAAGATTATATGTTCCGCAAAGAAAATTAAGAGGATTTGTAAATGGAAAAATAGGACCAAAAGATGGTGATGATTATATTGGTGGTAATTATTATGCCTTAATGAATTTATCTACAACAATACCTCAAATTCTACCTAATGCTCAAAATATTGAAGTTATTTCATTTTTAGATATGGCAAATTTATGGGGGGTTGATGACAATATTTTAGATGATGGTAGCAAACTTAGAAGCTCAATTGGTTTAGGTATTGATTGGTTTACCCCTATTGGACCTTTAAACTTTTCTTTTGCTCATCCAATAACAAAGAATACCTCAGACAAGACGGAAACATTTAGATTTAATCTAGGAACTACTTTTTAATGAAATTTAAAAAATATTTTTTTTTAATAATAGTTTTTGTAACCAGCACTAATTTAGTATTCAGTGCTGAGAAAACTGCTTTCCTTGATATTGATTATATTTTGAACAACTCTAACCTAGGTAAATCTATATACGTAGAGCTTAATAAGATAAATAAGCAAAATATCGATAACTTGAACAAAATAGAAAAAGTTTTAAAAAATAAAAAAGAAGCTATAGATANAACTAAAAATATTNCTACAAAAGAAAAGCTTGATNGTGATATAAAATTATTTAATCAAGAAGTAGAAAAATATAGATCAGAAAAAAACCTTGCTCTTAAAAATTTTAAATCAAAAAAAAAAGAAGAACTTGATAACTTTTTAATTAAAATTAATCCAATAATCCAAGAATATATGAAAAACAATTCAATTGATATTATTTTGGAAAAAAACCAAATTTTTATGGGAAATATTAATATAGATATTACAAATGATATTATAGAATTAGTAGACAAAAAATTTAAAGAAAATGGATAAACTTAATAAAGATCAAATTAGAGACTTATTACCTCATAGAGAACCTATGTTGTTGATAGATGAACTTTATGATATCAAAAAACTATCATCGGCTTCAGCGATTGTTAATGTAAAAAAAGATAGTCTTTTTGTACAAGGACATTTTCCTGGNAACCCTGTGATGCCTGGAGTTTTAATTGTCGAGTCATTTGGACAAGCTGCAGCAGCACTTACAGCGTCAGGCATAGACAAATCTACGTATGAGAATAAATTAGTTTTTTTGATGGGTGTAGAGAAGGCGCGTTTTAGAAATCCAGTTATACCTGATTGTAAATTAATTTTAAAAATTGAAGCAATTAGATCACATGGTCGAGTTTGGAAATACAAAGGTGAAGCTTTTGTAAATGAAAAGAAGATGGCTGATGCAATGTGGTCAGCAACTATCGTCGATAGGAAATAAATAGCAACAATTATTGATAATGCAAATTAGTTTGCTTTGATAAAAGCAAATATGCTTAATTCTTTTTTTAAAAATAATGGACCATTTAAAATATCAAGTATTTTAGAATTGATAGATATCAAACAAGATCAATTAAGCATAGATCAAGATGTCATTGATGTTAAAGATTTATTTACTTCTGATAAAAACGATATAACTTTTTTTCACTCAAAAAAATATAAAGATATAGCCAAAAACACTAAAGCATCTTTTTGTATTACAACCGAGTCTTTAAAAGATTGTTTACCTAAAAATTGTAAACCAATTTTGGTTGATAATGTTTTGGTTGCAACATCTAAAATTACAGCTAAATTTTATCCTAATTCAATTAACGATCATTTTGATGATACTGCTGTTGCTATAGATAATACAAAATTAAAAGATGATGTTAAGTATGGTTTAAACGTTTTAGTTGGTAAAGATGTTGAAATTGGATCTAATTGTTTAATTGGTCACAATACAATTATTGAAAAAAATGTATCGATAGGAAATAATTGTTCTATTGGTTCTAATACTATTATTAGAAACTCTATAATTAATGATAATGTCAAAATCTTAGATAATTGTGTAATTGGAAAACATGGTTTTGGGTTTTTTCCAATTAAAGATAAAAATTTAAGATACCCACACATTGGTTTAGTCGTAATTGAAGATAATTGTGAAATTGGATGTGGCTCTACTATAGATAGAGGCTCCATGTCAAATACTGTTATAGGTAAGAACTCATTTTTAGATAACCAAATACATATTGCACATAATGTTAAAATTGGAGAAAATTCAATTATTGCAGGACAGGTAGGTATCGCTGGCAGCACTATTCTTGGCAAAAACATTAGAATTGGTGGACAAGCAGGTATATCTGGTCATTTAAAAATAGGTAACAACGTAGAGATTGCTGGTGGTAGTGGAGTTATAAAAGATGTTCCTGATAATTCAAAAGTTATGGGATATCCAGCTAAAAACATAAGAGATTTTTTGAAAGAAAATAGATGATACATAAAACAGCAATTATAGATAATAAAGCAAAGATCAANTCTAATGTAAGTATAGGAGCTTATAGTATAATTGGAGCAAATGTTGAGATTGGTGAAAATTCTATAATTCAATCTCATGTAAGTATTTTAGGAAATACAAAAATTGGAAAGAATAATAAAATTTATCCATTTGCATCTATTGGAAATGATCCTCAGGATTTAAAATTTAATGACGAACAAACAAAACTTGAAATAGGTGATGGCAATAAAATAAGAGAATATGTAACAATTAATCCAGGAACAAAAGGGGGCGGGGGTTTAACTAAAGTTGGAAATAATTGTTTATTTATGGTGTCNTCACATGTAGCTCATGATTGTTTGGTTGAAGACAATGTTATTTTGGCAAATAATGTTCCATTAGGTGGTCATGCNCANATAGAAAGTAATGTTATTATTGGAGGTAATTCAGCAGTACAACAATTCACTAGAGTAGGAAAATCTGCAATGATTGGAGGAATGTGTGGAGTTGTAAGGGACATTATTCCATATGGAATAGTTCGTGGCAATAGAAGTATTCTGCAAGGTTTAAACTTGATAGGTCTTAGAAGAAAAAATATTCCAAACAAGGAAATAATAGTTTTAAATAATGCATATAAAGAAATTTTTAAAAATGAAAATTTAANAGAAAATTTAAATAATCTAGGTGAGGATTATAAAAAAAATGAATTAGTAAAAGATGTAGTTATTTTTTTAGAAAAAGATAAAAAAAGACCAATNTGCACTCCCTTTTCAAAATAAAATGATTGGACTATTCTTAGGAGATACTGATTTTTCAGAAATTGTACTCAATACATTAAAAAAATTAAATAAGAAATACTTTATTATAGATTTTTCAAAAAATAATAAATTTAAGAAAGATAAAAATGCTCATAGAATAAGTATCGGTAAGTTTGGAAAAATTATAAGCTTAATTAAAAAAAGAAAATCCAAAAAAGTTTTGTTTGCAGGAAAAATAGCAAAACCAAAGTTTTCTACATTAAGACTGGATCTTAAAGGTATCTATTATATGCCAAGCTTAATTAAAGCAGCAAAGTTTGGTGATGCAGCAATTATAAAAGCTATTATTAAGATATTGGATAATGAAAAAATAAAAGTCATTAGTTCAAATTTTTTTAACTCTGAATTATCATTAAAAGTTGGCAATTATACAAAATTAAGACCAAGCGTAAAAGATATTCAATCTATTAAAAAAGGAGTTTTATATTTTAATCAATTAAATAGTTTAGATCACGTTCAGGCATTAATTGTAAAAGATGAAAAAATTAAAGCCGTAGAAGGAAATCGAGGAACTAAAAAAATGTTATCAAAATTGAAAAAAAAATCAGGTGGAATTNTAATGAAATTACCCAAGAAAAAACAAGATTTAAGAATGGATTTACCAACTATTGGTCTTAATACTTTAAGAGACNGCAAAAAATATGGTCTAAAAGGAATAGTTTTAAAATCTAAAAAGAATATATTTTTAGATAAGTCTAAATGCATANCTTTTGCTAATAAAAATAAAATATTCATTAATGTCATATGAAGAAAATTTTTGTTTTAACAGGTGAACCTTCTGGTGATAAATTAGCATCAAAAGTTATTTCCAAACTCANGACCAATAATCCTAATATTGAATATTTGTCAGTTGGTGGACCACATATTAAAAAGTTAGGAATACAATCTATATTCGACCTTAAAGACATTACTTATCTAGGNTTTACAAGTGTATTGCTAAATATTTTTAAAATAAAAAGTAAAATTAATACAACAGTGGATGAAATTATAAAATTTAACCCTGATATCTTATTTAGTGTTGACAGTCCTGATTTTACATTAAGAGTTGCTGAAAAAGTTAAAAAAATTAACAATAATATAAAGACAATCCATTATGTTGCTCCTCAAGTTTGGGTTTGGAGAAAAAATAGAGTTAAAAAAATTAAAAAGTTTATAGACCATATACTTTTACTTTTTAACTTTGAAAAAATATACTTTGATGAAGAAAATATTAAAAATACATTTGTCGGCCATCCATTAATCGAAAAAAATGAAAGTGTTAAAACAACTTTAAATGATCTAATATCCAATGATAAGAAAATCATATCAATTTTTCCTGGTAGTCGAAAATCAGAAACTAATGTCTTATTACCAATTTTATTAGATTTTATTAATTTGATGAATAAAAAAGACAATTCTTATTCTTATGTTTTTCATGCAATAGATGAGAATAAAGAATTTATTATAAATCATGTTAAAAAAACCAATTTATCTAATGTAGATGTTATCTCTGATGAAAATATTAAATTACAAATTTTATCTAATTCAATATTTGCTGTTTCTAAATCAGGCACTATTTCACTTCAAATTTCAAACTCTAATATACCATCAATAATTATTTACAAACTAAGTTTTATTAATTTTATAATTTTTAAAATGTTGGTTAATGTAAAATTTGCTAATATTATTAACATCATTAATGATGAAGAAGTAATTCCTGAATTATTACAAAAAGAATGTAATGCTGAAGAAATATATAAAACAGTTATTTATTTTTTAAAAAACCCTGAATTAATTAAAAAACAATTAGATATTTGCAGTAAAACTCTAAAAGGAATTAAATCCCAAACATCCTCTTCTAATGAAGCAGCAAAAATTTTAAACAATTATCTTATTACTTAATCTTTTTTCAACCTCTTCTTTACCCAAAGAAATTATTATATCGTATAAACCTGGTCCAAATTTCGATCCTGTTAAAGCAACTCTAATTGGTTGACCAACTCCTTTAAAATTTGTTTCNTATTTTTTAATTAATTCATTAANTATAGGTTCAAGAATTTCCTTATTAAAATTACTTATTAGGGCAACTTTACTACTAAATTCTGTTATTATTTTTTTTGCTTCTTCATCTATTAGTTTTAAATCTTCATCTCCAAATTTTACCTCATCAAATATTATATATTTTGCATTATTATAAATATCTTCCAGAGTTTTGGCTTTATTTTTAAGAAATGATAATGATGGTTTAATTTTAGCTTCTTTTTCAGGGTTTATTTTCTCTTTATAAATTTCACAATATTCTACTAGATGTTTATAGAGTTCATTTTCGTCTATTTTTTTTATATAATGTTCATTCATTGATAAAATTCTGCTCATGTCTAGTTTTGATGGAGATTTACCGATGCCCTCTAAGTTAAAATGTTTAATACTTTCATCTAGAGTAAATATTTCTTTATCTTCAAAAGACCAACCTAATCTAAGTAAATAATTCCTTAATGCATCAGGCATTATGCCTATTTTTGAATAGTCATCTAATGTTGAAGCATTATCTCTTTTTGATAATTTCTTACCTTCTATTGTGTGAATAAGAGGTATGTGTGCAAACTGAGGTAGCTTCCATTTCATAGCTAAATAAATTTGCATTTGTTTGAATGTATTTATCTTGTGATCATCTCCCCTAATGATATGCGTCATGTTCATTTGATGATCATCTACAGTTGCAGATAAATTGTATGTTGGTGTGCCATCATTTCTTAAAATTATAAAATCTTCAATTGTGTTATTATCGATTTCAACATCTCCTTGTACCAAATCTTTTAGTACAGTTGATCCTTCAATTTTACTTTTAAATCTTATTACAGGTTTTATATTATTTGGAGCTTCTTCTGAAAGATCTCTCCATTTTCTATTATAGATATAAGGAAGTTTTTTTTTTCTAGCTCTTTTTTTTTGTTCTTCAATTTCTTCATTAGAACAATAACACCTATAGGCATTACCGCTTTTTAATAATTCGGTAGCAACATTTATGTGATCTTTAATTTTAGTTGATTGAATATATTCTTCACCGTCATGTTCTATACCAATCCACTTTAAAGACTTAATGATTTGAATTTTATGTTCATCTTTAGATCTTTCTTTATCTGTATCTTCAATTCTAAGATGAAATGTTCCTTTTTATTTTTTGAATAAAGCCAATTAAATAAGGCAGTTCTTACTCCACCAATATGAAGTGCTCCAGTAGGTGAGGGTGCAAAACGTGTTGCAACTTTAGACATTCGTGTTGTTTAGACTATTTTTTTAGAAGTTTCTATATAAAGATACTAGTACACCTTGAATCTTTACTCTGTCTGGACCAAAAATCTTAGTTTCGTAGTTTCTATTAGCACTTTCAAGAGCTACAACCTTGCCTTTTTTTCGAATTCTTTTTAGCATAGCCTCATGCTCATCTATTAAAGCTACAACTATTTTACCATTGTCTGCGCTATCTGTTCTTCTGATGATCACTGTATCACCTTCATTGATGCCAGCTTCAATCATTGAGTCTCCTTGAACTTTTAATCCAAAATAGTCACCATTCTTTTCTAAATTACTTGGTAAAGGAATTCTTGATACTTCATTTTGAATTGCTTCAACAGGGGTACCCGCAGCTATTTTTCCAAGTACTGGAACTTCCATTTCGTCAGAATTAATGTTTACTTCATCTAAACCACCTTTAATTACGCTTGGTGAGAAGCTATTGTAAATATCATTTGCAGAGGCTGTTTCTGGCAATTTAATTACCTCTAATGCTCTTGCTTTATGTGCTAATCTTTTAATAAACCCTCTTTCCTCTAAAGCACTAATTAATCTATGAATTCCAGATTTAGATTTTAAATTTAGAGATTGCTTCATTTCCTCATAAGAAGGAGAGACACCAGAACTTCTCAACTTTTTGTTGATAAATAAAAGTAGGTTTTTTTGTTTTTTTGTTAGCATAAGAACAAATATCGTACAAANAATGTTCTATAAAAGTTCTTCTATTTTAACAATAGTTAAAAAGACTAGTAAAATATGGGTTTATTTATCTATAAAACTGAAAAAATTGAATTTTTTTCTAAATTTTTCAAAAGTGATTCACCAATTAAAAAAGTATTTATAGATGTTTTATTTTTTAGATCTAAGAGCTCATCTTTAGTCTTAATACCACTTTCTGAAATTAGCGGTCCTTTGTGGTCAACTAACACTTTGTGAATATCATAGGTTGTATTTATATCGGTTTTTAGAGTTTTTAAGTTTCTATTATTAATTCCAATTAAAGCTTCCTTAAAGTTCAAAGCTTTTTTTGCTTCTTCAACAGTATGAACTTCGACAATAACTGACATATTAAATTTTAAAGCTTCTTCGTATAACTCATTAGCTAAATCATCTGATACTCCAGCTAAAATAATTAAGATTGCATCTGCGCCATAACTTTTAGCTAAAGGAACTTGAAATTTATCAATAAAAAAATCTTTACATAGAATTGGTAATTTAATCTTATCTTTTATTTTACTAACATGAATTAAGTTACCTAAGAAAAAATCTTCTTCTGTAAGAACAGATAAACAAGTTACATTATTGTCATTGTATATTTTAGCAATTTCAACTGGATTATAATCATCAATAATAACACCAGCAGAAGGACTTGCTTTTTTAATCTCTGCAATGATTGAACTCTTATTTTTATTTAAATTATTTTGAATCTTTTTTTTAAAATCAATAAAAGACATATTATTATTAATAATTTCATTTAAAAAACTTAGATTTATAGATTTTTTCAAAACATCTATTCTTTCAATTTTTCTTTTTATTATCTTTTCAAGAATACTTTCAGACATTTTGTATTTTTTTTAAATGGGAGAAGGGTTTGCCAGATAATATAAATTCTCTAGCACAATTATAGGCATCTAAAAATTCTGTAAATTTTTCACTAACAATCAAACCNGCTGCAGCATTTAAACAAACTGCTTTTGAAAAATCATTATCTTTACCTTTAAATATTTCAATCATTTTATTTGCATTAAATTTAGCATCATCACCTACAAGATTTTCAAATTTTTCAGCATTAACATTTAATAATTTTGGATTGATTGTAAATGCAGATATTTGNCCATCTTTTAATTGAATTACATTTGTTTTTTCATAAGGTGATATTTCATCTAATCCATCTTCACTATTAACAATCCATGCAAATTTTATATTTAGATTTTTAAGACCTTCAGCAAATATCTTTAATAACTTTTTATCAAAAACACCAACGACCTGTCTCTCAACTAAAGCTGGATTGCTTAAGGGTCCAATCATATTAAAGATTGTTCTTTTACCTATTTTTTTTCTAACAGGACCAACAAATCTCATTGCACTATGATAATTTGGAGCAAACATAAATCCAAAATTATTATTGTTAATTTCTTTTTCTACATCNGATGGTTCAAGATCAATTTTAATATTTAATGCTTCAAGTACATCTCCAGACCCACATTTTGATGAGACAGCCTTATTNCCATGTTTTGCTACTTTTGTACCCATACTTGCTAAAAGTAGGGCAGAAGCAGTTGATATATTCAGCGTATTCATACCATCTCCCCCAGTACCACAAGTATCAACACAATTATCAACACAATTATCAACATTTACTCTTTTAGATTTATCTCTTAAAACATAAACACCACCAGCAATTTCATCTGAAATCTCACCTTTTTCTGAAAGTAATGTTAAAAAATCATAGATCTCATCTTCACTCGCTTTTCCTGTCATCAACAACTCAAAAGCTAATTTACTATCCTCAAAAGTTAAGTTTTGTTTTTTTCTAAGTTTTTTTAAAAATTGTTCCATTAGTTTAATGATTTATAAAATTTTTTAATATTTTAATTCCCAATATAGTCTTTATACTTTCAGGATGGAATTGCACACCGTGAATATTGTACTTTTTGTGTTGAACACCCATAATTAGACCATCATTAGTTTCTGCTGTAATTTCTAAGTCTGTAGATAAAGATTTCTTATCAATAATTAAACTATGATATCTAGTTGCTTCAAAGGTTTTTGGAAGATTTTTTAAA
>JGI26382J51730_1001133_pt1 | contig 11821 bp, 10 predicted proteins | sample SaaInlV_165m_DNA_2_FD_51730 | JGI IMG/M metagenome (IMG submission 51730) | reverse complement strand
CTACCTCCGCTGACACTTAGAAAATTTTTTGAGGAACGTGTAGCAGACGTGTTGGAACGCAGAATTTTTACTGGTCGATTTTTAAAATTATTATAGATAATTGCAGTTCCGCTGCGGCTTAGAGTCGTGTAAACAATGGCATCACCCTGAGGACTCCAACTCGGCAGTAGACTGATAGACGAATTTTTTGAAACTGCNGCNANTTTTTTTCCGTGTGTATTGATCCTGGCAATAATTTTACGTCGTTTAGGTTGTTTAAGTGTAAAGGCAATTGTGCTTCCAAGAACACCTTCCAGACCTGTGAGCTGGGCAGACATGTTGTTAATCAAATCCATCAAATCTGCTTCGCTGAAACGATTTTTGCGTAAAGGCAAATCAAGTGGAAATAGCTCTGCACCTTCATTATCCGCAACTGTAAGCATCAAATGTTTTGAGACTAAAGCTCCTGAATCTCCATGTCTGCGTTCCAGCTTGAGCAGAATTTTCATGTCGACCTGAGCAGCACCTGCTGTACGGCAGGTTTTATAGCGTGAGTCTGTCACCAGGAATACACCGCTCCAGCAAAGGTTACGGTCGATAATCCTCAGCCAGCGCCGCGCGTCAGGATGTTCAGTAAAACTCTTTTCCGGCACCATGGTTACACCAAACCTGGCAAATCCTAGTCCACTGATGACAATCTCTTCGTTGGAATAAGTCTGTGCCTGCAACGAAGAGGTGAAACAAAGGTAGAAAATAATTAAGCTGAAGCTAAGAGAAAGTTGTCTTAAAAGTATTATGTGTAAGCGCATAAGTTTAGGCAGAATCCAATTATTAATTTTGAGGTACTATCCGAATCAACACGATGTAGGGTGGATTCTTGGCCAGAGCTTGGGGTAGAGGAGCCAGCACTGCATTGCGTACTGCAAGTTCAGCAGCCTGATCGAAAGAAGGAAATCCGCTTCTGTTAATGATTTCATAGTCAATTATTTTACCTGATGCAATAATCTTTAGCCGGATACGTACAAATAACTCAGCAGGGTAACTCCCAAGTTTTGGACTGATCTGAGTACGAATGTGCAGATTATATTCCTCTCCTGCCAACTGTGCTATTTTTTTACGCTGCAGGAAGTTTGTATCAGGGATTTCTTTCATTTTGCTGAGAGGCGTCTGTTCCGGAATTCCTAAATCCTGCAGAGGTGCCTTAAGTTTTATTTCTTCCGGAAATAATTCCTCAAGTCTGAGTTCAGGTTTGTCAGCAGCTTCTATAGCAGATGTAACCGGAGAGATAGTCGGGATATTTTCTAAAGTCGGCTGAGATATTTCCGGCAGTTTCTGCAGCGGTAGATCTAAAGGTTTTGAAAAACTTGGAGTTTTTAATTTTTGCGGTGCAAGCTCTTCACGTGAAAATTCCGGTAATTCTATCTGGCTCGGCTTTAGTACGGACTTCCTTGATGTAAGAGGAGAAAGCGGAAGAGGTTCCTTGCTCAATTTTGGTAAATTAGTGATTGTGCTTGTCCTTTTCGGAGAGTCAGGCGGAAGCAGCAAAGGTTTACGGGGTTTTTTTAAAGCTTGCGGACTTAGTTTGGGACTCTGTTTTATGCTTGGTGCCTCATTTTTAATTTGAGGCTGTGACATTTTAAGACGTGGTGCTTCAGTTTTCTTTAAAGCAGGCTTTGGTGGTACAGCTTTTTTTAGATTATTATCCAGGACAGGTTTCTTCAGTACAGTTTTTTCGGGAACAAGNTTGTGCAGTTTTGGTTTTAAGCCTGTCTCAAGTTTTTGTAAAACAGGTTTTTCAATAACNGGTTTTGGTTTGTTAATGAGTGTTGGCTTTGAAGGTAGCTTCGCGTAACTTACACCAATTCTGGCTCGAATGGGTGGTGGTTCTGCTACCCATAAATCTGAAATAATTCCAATTGTAAAACCAAGAAATATATGCAACAACAATGAACCGAGGAAAAGCAGCGTAAATGCACCTTGATCATGAAAAAAAAACAGTTTCTCTAAACTGCTGAGTTGTCTGACAGAAGAACGTTTTCCTGCNGAAACTCCNGGAAAAACCGTCATTTTGGCTAATTTATGAAAAAAATTCATTTTTTTCTTGTCAAACCTTGACTAATTTACAAAATAATAATAGTTTTGGTACCGTCGGTGAAAGTCTTCTACAAGCATGTTCANCGGTACCTGCTGGTTCACTTGGATGCGAATCGGCGTTTAATATACTTAATATGGGGTGATTCTTCTTGGACTGCCCATCCATTTTGTTAATCTTTTTCTGGGATAATTACTATGACCAAATCTGATCTTATTGATGCTCTTGCAGCAGACACCGGACTTACAAAAGCAGACGCAGATCGTTTTCTGAAGTCTTTTACTGCCACTGTTGAAAAAACACTAAAAAGTGGTGATTCTCTCACATTGATTGGTTTCGGCACATTCTCTGTGTCCAACCGCGCGGCACGCGTCGGACGAAACCCTCAAAATCCTACACAGGTAATAAATATTCCAGCTTCTAAAAGTGCAAAGTTCAAAGCTGGCAGCAAACTCAAAGGTGCTTTGAACAACTAAGACCACCATCTTCAAGGTTCAGGGTTTTAACATCGTTTCTGCCTTGAACCTTGTAGGATGCAGTTCCTCATTTTTCTTCCCTACAGTTCAGGTTCGCTTTCCTCTTTTTCTGTTATTTCAGTTTTAGTCTGTCCACATCTTCCGGAATTTGACAGATCCAAAACAGGTTCTGTTCCGGTTTTGTAGTGCTCCTCTTTTATCTCTTTTGGATTATCACAGGGTATCGCACGTCTTCCGGATTTGTGAATTTTAACTGTAGTAATCCCCGGAGGTTGTTTAAATTGTTCTGTCGGCAGGTTTGCAATGGCATTTTTCATAAAATCGATCCAGATTGGCGCTGCTGCCTTTGCTCCGGTTTCAGATCTTCCCATTCTTCTTGGTTTGTCAAACCCTACATAAACACCGGTAAGCAGTTGCGGAATGTAACCAATATACCACGCATCAACACTATCATTCGTGGTTCCAGTTTTTCCGGCAGAAGGTCGTCCAATTGCACGTGCCCGTCTTCCAGTTCCGCTCTGAACCACATCCTGTAAAACATTGCTCAGCAGAAACGCTGTTTCTTCGGAAGTGACTTGTTTAAATTCAGGTAGACTTGACTCAAGAGTGTTTCCCGCCTGATCTTCTACACGCAGGATATAGATGGGTTTTACCAGACGACCTTGATTCGCAAAAACTCCGTAAGCAGTTATCATTTCCTGTAAAGTTGCAGATAATGAACCGAGGCATGTGGTTAAATTTTTCATCATGTCTGAAGTGATGCCGAAACGTCGGCTGTAGACGATGACCTGTTTTGGTTTTAATTCTTCACAAAGCCCGATAGTAGGNAAATTCAAACTTTTCACCAANGCAGTACGCAGTGAAACTTTACCCATTATTTTATCTCCATAATTTTTAGGAGTCCAGATCTCAGCATCTCCGGCTGTTTGCGCTCCTGTGGCATATGCCCTTGGACTGTCGATTAACGCACTGCTGAGTGTAAAACCTGCGTCCAGTGCTGCTGAGTAAACGATTGGTTTGAATGATGAACCAGGCTGTCTCTGTGCCTGTATAGCACGGTTAAACTCACTCTCTCCATAACGGTAACCACCGGACATTGATAAAACCTCTCCATTCTTTGGATCCATCGCCAACAAAGCACCATTGACAAGAGGTTCTTGATATAACTCCAGTCGGAAGGAATTATTTGTTGTATCGTAATCGGCAAGTCTTACCTGAATTTCATCGCCTGTAGAAAATATGTCTGAAGGTTTTACTATTCTGGACGGTCTTTCATCTTTGAGGATATTTCCGTTCCTCCAGGTTTTAATGTTGTTCCATTCCAGGGTTCCGGAAGATTCACCTATTTTTACTGAAACTTCTTTCTTACTGACTTCATTGACGGTTCCGCTGATGATATTTCCGAGAAACAACGAATCAAGTTTTACAGAATTCTTTATGCTTGCATTGTCTCTAGAACTGCTATTATCAGGGTTTTCTTCATTTTGTTGGCCACGGTAGCCCTGCCTTTTTGTTAACTCTAAAATTCCTTTCCGCAGTGCCTCATGAGCATATGTCTGATAGTTCAGATCCATTGCTAAATAAACCTTAAGACCACCCTGATACAGAACTTTTGAACCATATTTCTTGATCAGATAACGGCGTACATGTTCTACATAATAAGCGGTAGCTTCTGTGGTTGAATCGTGGATTCGAATTAAGCTGATCGGCATCTCGCTTGTTTTTTGCAATTCTTGCTCCGAGATGAAACCTTCTTGACGCATTCGTCTTAAAACCACATTTCTACGCAGCAGGGCGAATTCCGGATTTATGTGCGGAGCGTAACGAGAAGGTGCAGGAAGGATACCGACTAAGAGGGCACTTTCTGCGAGATTAAGTTCGACTGCATGCTTAGCAAAATATCCCTGTGACGCGGCTTCAATGCCTTCAGCATTGCCCAAATATACTTTGTTCAGATAGAGCGTCAGAATTTCCTGTTTCGAAAATTGCATTTCCATCCTGAAGGCAAGCAACATCTCCCTTAGTTTACGGATAATCTGCTTTTCTCTGCTCAACAAAAACAGTCTCGCAGTTTGCTGAGTCAGAGTACTTGCACCTTGAACAATTCGGCCTGCTCTTAGATTTGCGAGGAAAGCTTTGGGGATTCTTAGCGGATCAATTCCGAGGTGAGAGAAAAAGCGGGAATCTTCACTGGCAACCAGTGCCTGTACGAGATGCGGTGGAAACTGTTCGTAGGGTACAACTATTCTTCTTTGGATGAAAAGTTCTTCAATCTGGTTACCTTCACGGTCATAAAGAACAGTCGGTAAAACATCATTTCTTTTGTGGAGTTCTTCCTCTAGATTTTGCGGTAAAGTTTTACTGAGTTCAAACAGAAATACACCGAGTGCAGACGCGGAAATAGTCCCTGTAATGATCACTAACCAGAATGTCCACTTGATAAACTGAGTCAGCCTTTTCATAGTGTGTCTGTTTTTATAATTTGGTTTTTTATTTCTGCTGCTGGTTTGCTGTATGGCTGAAGACTGCTATGCTAAACTAAACTCATGAATACTGTTTCCATCATTTGTTTTTTGCTGCTTCAAACGCTTGTTCTGCTTGTGAAATTGCCTGAGAACGAATATCTGCAGAAAAACTGTTTGTCTCAAATTGTTCCATAAAATCTGAAAAACTAGTTGCCGTAGAGTTATTAATTATTTTGAGTAATATGTTCTTCAATAACAATGCATCTTTCGCGCTGATGTCTCCCAACGCAGACTTATGTGTTGAAATCGGCGAAGTACCTTGAAAAACATCATCAGATGTATAAAATAGTTTCGTGGTTTCACAACGGCATCCAGGTTCATGGGGTAGTTCCGGTGGTTTTTTTAGCTTAAATTGCTTGCCGTAACGTATTCCGTCACCTTCAAGACATGAACGCGGTGTGTCCCAAGCTAAAAAAGTTTGCATTTCAATTGCTTCAATTGTCGTGATAAATGGATCAACTTTGTTGTTTCGACTGGCAAAAATCTGTGCCTTTTTGTTCCAGAGCCAGTACAACAGGACCACAGAGAAAGCTGCAATGAATAGTTTTAACATGATTTGGAAAACTTTTGAATCAGTATTACTGTAAAAAATTGTTTAAGCTAAGACTAAACTCTAACCTTTAAAAATATGAGATATTACGACAACTTTCAAGCCGAAGATTATGCAGAAATATTTTAGGATCGCGAACAGTAGCTTAGTTTATGTGCTGAGTTTCTTAACCATTTTACTGATCTGTTCAGTGAGTGTTGTCTTTTTTGGAGAATTTGTGGAGAATGGAAGGGCCTTCGCTCAAGAAGAAGAACCGCAGAAATGTATAAAATTAAAAGATCCCACTACTGTTTCAGAACTTCAGGAGTTGCGAGTTTGTCTTAAAAAACTAAATCGTGAAAGAAAAGATGGAAATGTAATTAAAACCATTAAAAGATCTTATGAAGGATCGCTGATTTTAATGGAAAAATTAACTATGAAGTCAGACAATAAATCTTCGAAAAAACTTCCTGAGTAATCTTGGAAAATTGTGTCTGTTGCAATTCTGTAAAAAAGTCAAAAAACAGGTTTAGCTAATCTTCGGAGTGTAGCTCAAGAAATGATTCATCAATTTATTAAACGCTAAAATAAAAACCCGTCCCCGAATTTTCTCAGCAAATAATAATGGAACGACCTTTAAAGTTTATTGTTGAAGACATTGTATTTGGACCAATACTGCTTTTAGTATTATTATCAAGTGCACTGCTGATGATGTACAGGCACAGGCAGCATTATAAACTTTCATACGGTATTTTGTTAGCCAGTTGGGCGGTCCTATTGCTGGGAAGTAATACACTGTTTTTCCAAACNATTTATCTGCCTTTAAAATATTTGACTCCCAAGAGTGAAAAACACAACAGNGACGCGATTGTTGTCGCTTCAGCAGGAGTACACGGTTCAGGAGCGCCGACACCGGGTTCTGCTCTAAGAGCTTACGCTGCAGCTAAATTATATTTAGAAGGAGTAGCCCCGCTGGTTATCATTACTGGTGGGGTAACCAAACCTTATCTACCACCAGTAAACATCAAAGGTATGGCCATTATTCTACAGGGAATGGGAGTTCCAGCGGATAACATCATCATTGAAAACCGTTCTGCAGACACTTATAGAAATGGCATAGAAACGTCCAAAATATTGGACCGTTTAGAATTAAAAACTGTTCTGCTGGTTTCTCATGATTACCATTTATTTCGACTCGTTTCTGTCTTTAAAAAATTAGGGGTTGAGGCTTTTGCATACGCTGCAAATCAGTCATATCGAAAAGAGTCCATCCCCTGGTGGCGTTACTTTGACTGGGCAAATTTTAATCGCATCCAAACTATTTCACATGAATATTTTGGATTACTTAGTTACAAATTATCAGGCTGGATATAAGCCCTCAATTTTAATAGCAATACTATGCCCAAGCGCACAGACATAAAAACTGTTTTACTAATAGGATCAGGTCCAATCGTGATTGGACAAGCCTGCGAATTTGACTACAGCGGAACACAGGCTTGCAAAGCTCTCAAGGAAGAGGGTTACCGGGTTGTTTTAATCAACAGTAATCCTGCCACTATCATGACCGATCCCGGACTGGTGGACGCAACATACATTGAACCAATTACCATAAGTGCACTCGAAGCAATCATTGAGCAGGAGAAACCAGATGTGATTTTGCCCACCATGGGCGGACAGACTGCGCTAAATATGGCGATTAAACTTCATGAACACGGAGTATTGGAAAAATATGGTGTGGAACTTATTGGTGCATCCATTGAGGCAATAAATAAGGCAGAAAATCGGGAGTTGTTCAGGCAGGCAATGAATAAGATTGGTGTTGGCATGCCAAACAGTAGCATTGTTCATTCGCTTGAAGAAGTAAAAATTCTGACAGAAACTCACCCATTTCCTTTCATTATCAGACCGTCTTTTACTCTAGGCGGTGCCGGCGGAGGTATTGCTCATACATATGATGAATTAGCCCGTATCGTTTCCAACGGTCTGGCAGTTTCACCAACTAATGAAGTATTAGTTGAACAGTCAATTATCGGCTGGAAGGAATATGAACTGGAGGTTATGCGTGATCATAAAGATAACGTAGTCATTATTTGTTCGATTGAAAACCTTGATCCGATGGGAGTACACACCGGAGACAGCATTACTGTTGCCCCTGCACAGACACTGACAGATTGGGAATATCAAAATCTGCGGGATATGTCGATCAAAATTATGCGGGAAATTGGTGTTGATACAGGGGGTTCGAATGTGCAGTTCGCTGTGAATCCGGTTGACGGTGAAATCCTTGTGATAGAAATGAATCCCAGAGTTTCACGCAGTTCCGCCCTTGCCTCTAAAGCCACCGGATTCCCAATTGCAAAAATTGCCGCAAAATTGGCAATTGGTTATACTCTAGACGAAATTCCAAACGATATTACAAAAAAAACGCCGGCCTCTTTTGAGCCTTCAATTGATTATGTAGTGACAAAAATCCCCAGGTTTGCCTTTGAAAAATTTTCCATGACTGATGACCGTCTCGGTACACAGATGCAGTCAGTTGGCGAAATAATGGCGATTGGACGCACCTTCAGGGAATCTTTTCAAAAAGCTTTACGCTCGATGGAAACGGGACATACAGGACTAAATTCTCCAGATTATGCTGATGATTATAAAACTGCAGAAGAAATTTTGGAAGAGCAGCTTCAAACTGTAGGCAGCACACGTATTTGGTACGTTGCTGACGCAATGAGGCAGGGCTGGACAGACGAGGCGCTTTTTAAACAGACAGGAATTGACCCTTGGTTTTTATGGCAAATCCGGAGTTTAGTAGAGGAAGAACAGCTTATACTGAAAACAGAGTTAGCAGAAATCTCACCAGTTAAATTAAGGAGCTGGAAGAGGCTCGGATTTTCTGATCTACGTATTGCAGAATTACTTAATGTTAGGGAAAGTCGGATTCATAATATGCGTTATGAATGGAATATACTACCGGTTTTCAAACAAGTTGATACGTGCGCGGCTGAATTTGCCTCAGAAACGCCTTATTATTATTCTACCTACGGTGAGGAAAATGAGTCGCTTCCTACAGAAAAAGCAAAAGTACTCATTTTAGGTTCAGGACCGAATCGTATTGGTCAGGGAATTGAGTTTGATTATTGTTGTGTGCATGCATCCTGGGCTGTACGTGAAATTGGTTATGAATCTATTATGCTCAACTGTAATCCGGAAACTGTGAGTACTGATTATGATACTTCCGATCGACTATATTTTGAACCGATTACCTTTGAAGATGTAATGCATGTGATCGAGCTAGAAAGGCCGATTGGGGTGATTGTACAACTCGGTGGGCAAACTCCGCTTAAACTGGCACAACAACTCAATGACGCAGGCGTAAAGCTGCTCGGAACTCCTTTTGAAAGTATTGACCGAGCTGAAGATAGAGAAAAGTTTGCTGAGATGTTGAAGAAACTGAAACTGAAACAGCCCAGAAATGGAATGGCTCGTTCATTGAGTGATGCAGAAAAAATTGCGGAAAAAATAGGATATCCAATCCTGGTACGCCCCTCTTATGTCCTGGGAGGNNGNGCTATGATGGTTGCAGATACAAAAAAGCAGCTNGCAGAATATTTCAAAGAAGCGATACAGGTTTCNCCGGAGCATCCCGTTTTGATAGACCAGTTTTTGCAGGGTGCAGTAGAAATTGATATGGATCTGCTGGGTGACGGGATAAACTCAGAATTGGGCGGTATCCTGGAGCACGTAGAACGCGCAGGTATTCACTCAGGAGACAGCGCCTGTATCTTGCCTCCGCAAAATTTAACGTCATCTGTCTTACGCAGATTAGAAGAACAGGGAAAAGCCCTGGCTAAAGAACTCAGCGTGAAAGGATTAATGAACATCCAATTTGCAGTTAAAGATGATGAAATATTTCTAATTGAAGTTAATCCACGTGCTTCAAGGACAGTTCCGTTTGTCAGTAAAGCCATCGGTCACCCGCTGGCGAAGTATGCAACCTGGCTGATGCTCGGACTAAAATTGAGTGAAATTGGTTTTAGCTACGAGGCACCTAAAACCGTTTCGGTCAAGGAAACGGTTTTTCCTTTCGTTAGTTTTTCCGGTGCTGATACAGAACTAGGTCCGGAAATGAAATCAACTGGTGAAGTAATGGGACGCGGAAATAGCCTTGAAGAAGCTTTTATAAAATCTCAGGTTGCGGCTTATCAGTCGGAAATAAAGGAAGGTTACGTTTTTATTGGTGTGACTGATCAGGATAAGCAGGAGATGATTCCTGCGGCATTCGAATTTCAACAGGCTGGTCGTAAAATATTAGCAACTGCAGGAACTTTTGATGTGCTGAAAAAAGCCGGTGTCGCAAATATTAAAAAAACAAGTCTGGATCGCAAAACAGCGGGGAATATTTTTGAATACCTTGAGCGTGACGAGGTGGCGCTGATTGTAAACACAACACGTTCAAGAAAACGTTCAATAGATGCTTCACATATTCGGAGAGTTGCCCTTTTACATAATTTGCCTTATTTCACAACTGTGGAAGGAACTCTGAATTTGGCGCGAGCCTTAGTTGCAACTGATTCCGGAAAAAATCTCAGCTATCAGCCACTACCGTTACCGCAGAAAATTGCTTCCTGATTCCGTTGTTCAGTCTTTAGTATTGCCGGATTTTTTCTGCCATTCCAGATAACCACGCTGAAGAAATATTTTCTGTTGTTGATAATCAGTTTTTGACATCCGTCCTAAAGCAAGATCGTCTTCTAAATCGCTAAGTGCAGAGAGCCAGGAATCCGCTTGACTAAAATCAAGCTCAGCTGTGCCGGGGAGTTCATAGCTCTGCAGTTTAGTTCTAAAAAGAGGATAAGCTACTGCACCGACTGATCCTGCGATAATTAATAAGATAAAGGTCCAAATCATCTACTTGCCGTTTCCTAAATTTAAAAGCATAATTCATTAATAAAATAAGTTGTTTTGCTGATGCGCAAAGAGGCTGTGAAGTTGATAATTTTTTGAAGAATGACGTAGTGCATCATTTAAGCAGCAGTTCAATCCATTAGCGACAGTCAGAACATTCTACTTATGCAGCATTAGGAATTGAAAATTTGCTCACCGGCAGAACTGACTCCAGATATTCCAGGATCTCTGCACGATTCATCAATTCTTCGAAACGTTTTGTCTGCTTTTCCAAATACCAGTATCCCACCAAACATTCAAATCCGGTAGCNGCNCGGTAATCTTTAATAGCTGCATGTTTGGGCGCAGAAATGGTTTTGCTGTTGCGTCCCTGTCGGTAAATATTTTCTTCTTCAATATTCAGGAGGGGATGAATCAGTTGCGCGAGCTGTGACTGTGTTTGACAGCGTACCCATTGCACAACGTGGAGGTGAACCTGTCTGCGGTTTTTTAAACGCTGCAAAATCTTCTGTCTGCACCATAATTCGAAAAATGCGTCACCTAAATATGCCAGAGAAAAAGACGAATGCTCATTCAGNGGAATTGTAAGTGNTGCNTCAAATTGTGTNTTGTTCACCAGTTGCTGTCTTGCTTGCAGATGATCTTATTATCACGTATGCGAAATTCTCCTTCGTCCACAGTACGTTTGTCAAGTATCTTGTTATCACCTTCCTTGAGTGAAACTCCGAAACTACCGTCAGTACGTAAAACAATTTCTGCACCAGGTTTTGCGTAAAAAATTTCGATGCCCCTATCAACAACTCTCTGCTTGTTAATATTTTCCGGAATTGTGGTTGTCGCTGTTTTGGACAAGCGTACGGATCGATCTTCACCTTCACCTGTTGATTCAGAANTAAGTTTGTACTCAGTAGCGATCTTGTGTACCATCCGTCTGCGGTATGAATTCATTGGATCCATCTGCAGATGCGCATCATCAGACTGGATGTAACGCACTATTGCCGCGTTTATCTCTGTCATCAGTTCCTGATCCGAACTGCTNAATTCCATATCATCAATCATATTTTTCGTTTTTAAGCTAATTATACAACATTGACGGAATCCTCACCGTCAAGTTGTTTCAAGTTGTCAGTTAATTTCTGTTGTAAATTGTACTCAGTTTTTAGTCGCAGATTTTATGCTTAGGCATCATAAGTTCGTGGTGATTCAGGAACATTTGTTTGAGGAAGAATAGCAACTTCCGGACTTTCCGTTGCAGTTGTTTCTGCAGGTTCGTCTTCTGACTCTATGACTGGAGTCGGCAGTTGAGTCAGAGCAACTT
>JGI26382J51730_1001132_pt1 | contig 11826 bp, 12 predicted proteins | sample SaaInlV_165m_DNA_2_FD_51730 | JGI IMG/M metagenome (IMG submission 51730) | reverse complement strand
CTTGTGCTTTTTACTTTTGATATAATTGATGCTTCTGTTCCAACTTTGTCTGATAAAAGAGCTTTATCTGCAAGATCTTTTACTTTGAGAGTTTCAATCTTTGACTTGATAAAATTTTGACTGAATTTTTTTGGAAATTTAATTTTTTGATAAGCAATCATTCTATAAATTTTTCCAGTATCTAAATAAAAAAGATTATAATGTTTAGAAATTGCTTTTGCTAATGTTCCAGCTCCTGCAGCAGCAGGGGAGTCGATTGCAACTTTAATAATATCTTTTCTTTTAATCATTATTTTTTTAAATCATGTATTATATCTAAAAATGTAGGAAAGGAAGTTTTAATAGAATCTTTATCATGTATATTCCATGTCCCACCAAAAATTAAGCCTGCGATTACACTTGTCATAAAAACTCGATGATCTTTTAAATAATCTTTAATAATAATCTTTTTATTAATTTCTAAATTAGGGTTACCAAATATNTTTATGGAGTTATCAGTTGTAATTGTTTTAATTCCCATTTTATTTAAAATCTTTGCGCCCCATTTCAGTCTAGGACTTTCTTTTTGATTTAGTTCACCAATATCTTTGAAATAAGATATGCCACGTGCTTTAGCAGCAACTAAAAAGATAATTAAAAATTCATCAATAGCCCCACTATTTAATTTTGGTGGACAATTAATTGCTTTTAGCTTTTTTGTACTAACAATTGAAATATCAGCTATGAGTTCTCCTTTATAATTTTTTTTATTTTTAAATTGAATATTTACACCCATTTTTTTTAAAATAGTTATTATGCCAATTCTTGACGGATTAATGTTTACGTTTTTAATTATTAATTTTGAGTTATTTGATAATGCTGTTAAAACTATAAAAAAAGCACTTGAACTTATATCTGAAGGTATCTTATAATTTAGTGGCTTTATTTTTTTTGCTTTTTCTACCTCAATTAAATCATAGTTTTTTNTCTTTTTTACTTTTAAAGGNAATTTTAAGTATTTACACAATAGNTCAGTATGATCTCTTGATCTCTTTGCTTTAATAAAAGTTTTCCCCTGTGTTTTTAAGCCTGCAAAAATAACACTACTTTTACATTGCGCAGAACCTTTACTTTCTAAGTAATTTATTGGTTTTAGACTCTCTTTTCCTTGTATCGTTAAAGGTAATCCTTTGTTTTTAAGTTTGATGTTTGCTCCAAATTTTTTTAATGGCTCTGCAATTCTATTAAAATCTCTTTTAGATAAACTTTTGTCCCCAATAATTTTTATTTTATGAGGTGTATCAATCAAAAGGCCCATAATTAATCTGCCCAAAGTTCCTGAATTTTCTGAATTAATTGTTATATTTTTTTTATATTTGTAGCCACTTGGTCCACTACCAATGATTGTACAATAATTTTTATTTAATTTTACTTTTGCCCCTAATTTTTTGACTGCATTGATTGCAGCCAGAACATCTTCAGATAAAAGTAAATTATAAGCTTTTGACTTACCCTTTGCTATTGAGGAAAACAAAACCCATCTAATACTTAGGCTTTTATCTCCTGAAACAGTTATGCTTTTATTAAAATTTTTAATCTTATTTTCTACGGTGATTTTATTTTTCATTAAATTAAATTAAAAATTAAAGGAGTCACCAAAATACGCACTTTTAGCATCAATATTATTTACTAATTCTCTAGGTGAACCTTCTGCTACAATTATTCCATTGCTTAATATCATGGCATAGTCTGTAATCTGTAGTAATGAAGAGGCAATATGATCACATACAATAATTGTGATATTAGTTTCTTGTTGTAAGTTTATAATTATTTCTTGTAACATTGAAATTGTAAGTACATCTAAGGCTGAAAAAGGTTCATCGAGAAGCAAGACGTTTGGATCACTTAATAGTGATAAAGCGAGAACGGTTTTTTTGAATTCACCACCGGAAATATAACGCGTTCTAACATCTTTTATATGATTAAGTTCAAATTTTGAAAGTAAATAATTAATTTTTTCAGTTCTATAATTTTTATTATCTATTACAATCTCACTAATCGCTTTTAAATTATCGTGCACTGTAAGATCTAAAAATGCGCCGCCGTGCTGGGGGACGAATCCAATTTGAAACTTTCTTGTTCTTAAATATATTGGATATTCATTTACAGTACTTCCAGCAATTTTAACTTCTCCATTTTTGGGACTTAGCAAACCAGTAATTAAATGAAACAGAGTTGATTTACCGGCGCCGTTAGGGCCGAGCAGGCCATGAATAGTATTTTTGTTAATACTAAAGTTTATATTATTCAAAATTAATCTGTTACCAAATCCAAGAGAAACATTTTTAAACTCAATACTAGGATTTTTTTTTTTAAAGCTTTTTATCTTAAATGGTTTTATGATTGCCATCACTTTATATTTGTAACATTAACTTGTTCATTTGAATTATACATAAAAATTTTTGTATCTTTAGTTGTTGTATCAAGTTCGATTACATCTGCTTTCATAGTATTCTCAAGATTTTTATAAACAACATTTCTTGAAATTATCAGTAAATTATTCATCATTGAGAAATCTAAATAATCACCTGTTATTACATTGTCAACATAATCTATATTTACATTTTTTGAAAAAATAGTGTCATAATTTATGGTATTATATTTCCCATAATTTGAGGTAATAACAATTAATTCAGAATTTTTAACTAGTTTGATGTAGGCCGTAACATCGGTGAGAAAAATTATATCACTATTGTTTAAGTCAATTTCACCCTCTTTTGCCACTAGAATATATTCATTACCCTTTAAGTCTCTTGAGGTATAATTTATATCTTTTATTATATTAGAGTTGTAGATAGACTCTTCTTCAATTGATGTTGTTATATTTACAGGTTTAGATGACAAGATCTCACTTTTTTTAAAATATTTTGAGTAAACAAACCAAGTTAATATTATTAAAAATAAAAATAACAGGACCTTTAGAAATTTTTTTGTTTTCATCAACCAATATTTGATTGTAGGATATTATGTATATGTAGAACACCTATTGTTTTATGCTTATTCTTTTTATCATACACACAAAGAGAGGTAATTTTTTTTTCATTCATTAAAGCTAAAGCTTTTACTGCGAGAGATTCCTTATCGATACTTATTGGGTTTTTTGTCATTATTTTTCCAACATTCATCTCACTTAAATTTTGTTTCTTTTCGTTGTATCGTCTGATTTGGCCATCGGTAATTATTCCAGTAGTTTTTTTTTGTTGATTTTGAATAATCAAAATCCCTAATTTTTTGTTACTCAATATTTTGAAAGCATTTTTCATATTTAAGTTTTCTTTTGCAAATGGAATTTTATTTCCTGTTAACATTATATCTTTAACAGTTTTCAATTGAGCCCCAAGACTGCCAGCAGGATGTATTTTTTTAAAATCAAATTTGCCAAATTTTTTATATTGCATTGCTGATATTGCCAATGCGTCTCCTAAAGCAAGTTGAGCTGTGGTACTTGATGTTGGCACAATGCCACCTGACTCTTTAACTTCAGGAATTACAAGTTGAATATCTGATGCTTTGTATAAAATAGAATCTTTTTTTGACATAATTCCTATCAACAAAATTTTGTTTCTATTTGCATATTGAATTATATTCTTAAGTTCACTAGTTTTTCCTGAATAACTAATTAAAATTAAAATATCTTTTCTTGAGATGCTTCCTAGATCTCCATGAGATGAGTCGCTTGCAGATAAATTAAAAGATGGAGTACCAACTGAAGAGAGAGTTGCTGATATTTTGGCAGCTATTAGTCCACTTTTACCTACTCCACATAAAATTACTTTGGATTTACATTTGGCAATTTCGAATACAGCCTTATTAAAAGAGTTATCAATATTTTTTTTTAATTTCTGTAATGCTTTAATTTCAAGATCAATTACCTTTTTTGCTATGGGTATAAATTTTTTACTCATTAATGTGACCAGATATCATCTTTAAATAATGCTAAGTCTAAATTTACTCGAGTTTTTAAAAATTTTAAGCAATCTTTATATAGTTCAATTCTATTTTCTCTCTCTAATATTTTATTTAACTCTTCGTGAATTTTATGCAAGTATAACACATCATTAGCACAATATTTTAATTGAGCTGGAGAAAGCTCACCACCAAAATCTGAACTTTGAAATTGTTTACTAACATCAATATTAGCAAATTCTTTTATTAAAGTTTTTAATGAATGACTATCAGAGTAAGATCTTGCTAATTTTGAGGCAATTTTTGTATCTAAAATATTATTAGTGTCTGTTTTTAGATAGTATTTAATATGAGCCATATCTGCTCTTCCATAATGAAATATCTTTGTAACATTGTCATCAGCAAGTAATTTTATTAAATTTGGCGCAATATAATTTTTTCTGTCAAATTGGATAATGTGTGCATCAGAATTTCCTGAAGATATCTGAATTAAGCAAAGAGGATCACGTCTGACGTTAAGACCCATAAATTCTCCATCAATAGCTATTAGATTGCCTAAATCTAAATCATCTGGTAAATCATTTTTGTGAAGTTGAATATTATTACTCATCTCTAAACATATATAATGGAATTCAAATGAAAGCAAAAAATTGTCTAATTTTTGGTGGCAGCGGTCAAATTGGTCGAAACTTAATTAGAAAGCTAACAAAAAATAACTACAGAGTAACAGTTGTTACAAGAAATATTCATCAAAAAAGTTACATAATTAAAACTCAAGCTAATGCAGGATATATTGATGTGGTAGAGNCTAATATTTTTNATGAAAATCAAATTAGAAATCTTTTTAAAAAAGCAGATATTTGTATTAATTTAATTGGAATTTTGTTTGAAAAAAAAAGAGGTAATACATTTAAAAATATTCACTCAGTTTTACCATCACTATTAGCTAAACTTTGCAAAGAATACAATCTTAAGCATTTTATTCATTTATCTGCTCTAGGAATAAATGATGCGACAGATTCTGATTACGCAAAAAGTAAATTAGAGGGTGAAAATAATGTTCTTAAAAATTTTCCATTAACAACAATTTTAAGACCATCAGTTGTATATTCTGTGGATGACAACTTTACCACTAACTTTATGACGCTATTGAATAGATTGCCTATTTTTCCAATTTATTACGAAGGTAAAACAAAATTTGCACCAATTCATTGTTCAGATTTAACAGATACTATTTATCATGTGATCTCTAAAAATATTTATTCTAAAATAATTGAATGTGTTGGTCCAGAAATTATAACTTTCAAAGAACTTTTAGAAAAATTACAGATATTAATTGGTAAAAAAAGAATTTTGTTACCTTTCCCTTTACCAATTGCNGAGTTGACAGCGAGATTTTTTGAAATTTTACCAAACCCTTTGCTTACAAGAGATCAATTGAGATTATTAAAATATCATAATGTTTCATCTGGAAAATATAAAACTAATTCAGATATTGGAATTCCTAGCGTTAAGTTGTTTGATCAGGAAGTTAAAAAATACTGTTATATGTGGAGAGANGGNGGACAATTTTCTACAGAAAAATATCTATTAAATAAAGACTTAGAGAATGAGNCTAAAAATTAATTTTTAGGCTGACTGTATTTTTTTTNCAATAAATTCTGGCACTTCTTCTTTTTCTGTGACTTCATCTTTTTTACCCGATTTTGGTTGGTACGCGTAGAGCAAATGGAGCTTGCAATAAGAAAAGTCTTTTAATGATGATCTGCCACAAAAATAAAAAGATTTTTCATCTGGATGTCCAATTGGCCATTTACATGAACTTTCATCCAATTCCTCTAATTGTTTAGGATTTTCTGGTTCAAAATCTTTTTCAATAATTAAAGATTTAAATTTATTTTTTCTCCCTCTTTGAATTTTATTGTTTTTCTCTTCTAGAGAGTTTTCAAAATTTTGATTTGAAGTTGCGGCTCTTGTTTTAATTTTTGCAGACAGATTTAATCTATGGGCTTTACCAATAACAGCATTTCTGCTGATACCACCAATAATCTCAGCTATTTGGCTAGCAGTGTTTCCTTTTCCCCAAAGTTCCTTCAGTTTATTAACTTTTTCTTCGTTCCAGCTCATAATCTACATGTTGTATAAGTTATTATAAAAACAACAATATACTGATACAATACAAAATTAAACAAGCAAAAACTACAAGTTATCAACAAAAATAATCTGATATTGGTTTATATGTATTTTCAATCATAACTTGTATCTAATAATTAAAATTTATAAAAACTGATTAAAATTATGAGTTACTTAACAAAAAACTATAATAGAACAAAAATTTCATTTAAATATGGAAAAGGAAGTTTTTTATATTCAACTAATAAAAAAAAATATTTAGATTTTGTTCAAGGTATAGCTGTAAATTCTTTAGGTCATGCACATCCTAAATTAATTAATGCGGTAAGCAAACAATCAAAAAAACTTTGGCATATCTCAAATGCATTTCAAATCCCTGAGGGAGAAATGTTGGCAAAAAAATTAGTTAAAAAAACTTTTACTGATTATGTTATGTTTCAAAACAGTGGTGCTGAGGCAACAGAGGCAGCAATTAAAGTTGCTAGAAGATATTTTTATTCACTTGGAAAACCAAAAAAAAATAGAATTTTATGTGTAAAAAATTCTTTTCATGGAAGAACGATAGCTGCAATTTATGCAAGTGGTTCAAAAAAGATGACGGAGGGATTTTTACCAAGGGTAGGAGGATTTGATCATTTTAAATTTGGAGATCATAAGTCTTTAAAGAAAAAAATTACTAAAAATACAGCAGCTATTATGGTTGAAACTATAATGGGAGAGGGTGGTATTAAAGTAATACCTGATTGGTGCTTAAGNGAATTAAGAAAAATTTGTAATAAAAAAAATATTTTATTAATCTTGGATGAGGTACAATGTGGAATTTCAAGAACAGGAGATTTCTTTGCTTTTGAAAAATCTAAGATAAAACCAGATATTGTTCCAATTGCAAAAGGTATTGGAGGTGGATTTCCTATAGGTGCAGTTTTAATGAATAAAAAAGTAGCTTCAGGAATGACACCGGGTACTCACGGTTCCACTTTTGGTGGCAATCCTCTTGCGATGGCTGTTGGAAATACAGTGATGGATATAGTTTCTAGTAANAAATTTTTGAAAAATGTTAAAAGTATTTCAAAGTACTTTTTATCAAACCTTAATAAAATTAAAAATGAGCATCCTAATATTATCAAAGAAATAAGAGGTAGAGGTTTGTTGATTGGAATTCAACTTAAAACAGATCAAAAAAAATTTATAAAGAAACTTATGGATAATAATCTATTAACAATAAAAGCTGCAGAAAATGTAGTTAGAGTTTTACCGCCCTTAAATGTAAAAAAAAATGAAGTTGATCAAGCTTTAAAGATAATTAAAAAGGTTTGTTCAGAAATTAATTAAAATGAAACATTTTATAAATTTAAAAGACATCCCTGCTAAAGATCTCAGAAAAATAATTGTTGATGCAAAAAAAAGAAAAAATCTAAGAAAAAAGTTAAGCACACTAGAAGTTGATAAAGGAGCGCCTTTAAAAGGAAAAATGCTTATCCAAATGTTTGAAAAAGCTAGCTCCAGAACGAGAATAAGCTTTTATTTAGCTATNAAACAACTTGGAGGGGGCACCTTAACACTTAGATCTAATGAGTTACATCTTGGACAAGGAGGTGAGAGCATATCAGATACAGCCAAGATCCTTTCAACTTATGGGGATGGCTTTATGTTAAGAACAGATAGTGATTTAAAAATTGAAAATTTTAGAGATCATTTAACAATACCAGTGATTAATGGCTTAAGTCCGTCTTCACATCCAACTCAAGTTTTATCTGATATATTTACAGCTGAAGAAATAAAGAAAAAACCAATTTCAAAATTAAATATTTGCTGGATTGGAGATTCTAATAATGTTTTAGATAGCTTAATAGCAGCGTCTGTAAAATTTTCATTTAAACTAAGCATAGGTTGTCCAANAAAATTTGAACCAGGTAAAGAAGTTAGAGCATGGNTAAAGAAAAATAATAAAAAAATATTTATTTACAATGACCCAAAAAAAGCAGTTGTAGGAGCTGATGTTATATTTTCAGATAAAGTTATATCTCTTAACGATAAAGTAAATAAAAAGAAAAAAATTGAAGAATTTAAAAAATTTAAAATAGATAAAAAATTAATGAGCTTTGCAAAAAGAAATTGTATTTTTCTTCATTGCTTGCCTCGTGGATCTGAAGTGAGTGACGAAGTTTTTTTAGGAAATAAATCTCATGTTTGGCAACAAGCTCTTAATAGAGTACATGTTCAGAAAAGTATCTTATTGTATTGTTTTGGAAAATTAAGGTAGGGGTACAGGATTATCTGAATTTTGATTTAGGTATTTTATAACTGAGGCTCTATCTTTTTCTTTTCTAAGTCCAGCATAAGCCATCTTTGTACCTTTGATATATTTAGCTGGTTTTTTAAGAAACCCATTTAGTTCTTCAAATGTCCAATTTTTATCGTAAGCAACTAAAGCTTTAGAGTATTTGTAATCAGCAACTTTTCCAACTTTTCTTTTAACTACATTATATAATGCGGGGCCAATTTTGTTTTTACCACCTTTAACAATTGAGTGACAAGCTGCACATTTTTTGAAAATTTTTTTACCTGCAGTTACATCTCCTATTGCCATCAATGCTGCTATATCAATTTTTTCTTCCACGGCTGTTTCTGTAGACGATGACACAGTTTTAGCTTGCTCTACTTCAACCGCATAGCCAGGAGTTTTAGGTTTTTCTACATGAAATATGACATTTGATAGTTTTCCAATACCAATAACTAAAAGCGCTACCATTAATACAGCGGCGACTATTTTATTAATTTCAAAAGAATCCATTTTTCTAAATATTATGTAGAAATATATATCACGATAAATTTAAAAATTAATAAATTTAATGTATAAATTTGCCTCTATTGGTATTTAATAAGTATAATTATAATTCAATTAATAATGAAAACATTAACCATTATACCCTCGAGGTTGTCAGCAACTAGGCTGCCTGGCAAGCCTTTGTTAAAAATAAACGATTTATCGATTATATCCCATGTATTTAAAAGAGCTCAGGAAGCAAATATTGGTGAGGTAATCGTTGCAACAGAAGATCAAGAAATCGTAGATGATGTTATTAAAAACGGAGGCAGAGCTATTTTAACAGGCAGAAATCACAAAACTGGAACTGATAGAATTTATGAAGCATTCCAAAAGTTAGAAGTTGAAGATGTAGATTTGATAATGAATTTACAAGGTGATGAACCGGCAATTAATATTGAAGATATTATAAGTTTAAATAAAAAAATGGTTAGCAATCAATCTAAAATGGGTACTCTTGCTGCAAAAATGAAAGATCTCAAAGATTTAGAAAATGAAAATATTGTAAAAGTTATAACTAAAAAAAATTTAAATGAAGATGAGTTTTCTAAAGCAGACACTTTCCTAAGAAGATCATCAAAAATAGCAAATATTTATCATCACATAGGAATTTATTGCTATTCAACTGAAACATTGAAAAAATTTATTGAACTAAATCAATCAAAAAATGAAATTGAAAATAGATTAGAACAGTTAAGGGCACTGGATAATAATATTGCTATAAACGTTGCTCTTGCCAATTCTTCTCCAATAGGAGTAGACACTGAAGAAGATTATCTGGCCTTAAAAAAAATTATGGAATATAAAGTTTTATGAGTAAAATTTATTTTCAAGGCACTTTCGGCGCATATTCTCATTTAGCAGCTTTGTCAGTTGATGCAGATGCAGAAATATTACCTTGTAAAACTTTTGATGAATGTTTTAATAGAGCAAGTTCAGAGCCAGAATGTAGAATAATTATTCCCGAGTCAAATAGAATTACAGGAAATATTGGTATTGAATATTTAATCTTCAAACACAGAATTAATATTTACAAAGAATATTTTCAAAAAATAGAACATAATTTATTAGGTCAACCTGGTGCAAAACTTTGCGATATTAAAGAAGTATATTCTCATGCTCAAGGTTTGTCTCAATGTTCAAAATTTATAAAAGAAAATAATATTGAAGAACATATTAGAGCGGACACAGCTGGTTCTGCAGAAATGATATCAAAAACAAAAGATGTTAAGCAGGCTGCAATAGCATCTTCTTTAAGTGCTAAAATTTATGGATTAGATATTGTTAAAAAAAATATTGAAAATGAGAGTGGCAACTTAACAAGGTTTTTAGTCATGGGAAAAAATATTTCTCAACCTGAATTTGGAGGCAAAAAATATATTACTTCTTTTTTATTTAAGCTTAAAAGCAAGCCAGCAGCTCTCTACCAATCTCTTGGTGGGTTTGCAATTAATGGAGTGAATTTAACAAAATTACAAAGTTATCCTGAAAAAAATACATTCGATTCATTCTTTTTTTTGTGTGATCTAGATGGACATATAGAAGATCCAAAAGTCCAAAAATCTTTAGAGGAGCTAGGACTTCATTGTGAAGATTTTCACGTCTTAGGTGTTTTTGAGGCCGACAATTTAAGAGATAAAAAAAAATAATCTTTTCTTGTAGATTAGAAAATATAACTGCTATAATAGTTTTGGAGGCTAGAGGTGGATGCTGCTTGAACCCGACCAGATCTTAACGGAAGCAGTCGTAGAGACAGTTATTCAGGTTCTAGTCTCCTTAAAATAAATAAAATGAACAACAACTCTAAAGTATTAGCTTTAAAATATAGACCACAAACCTTTGATGATCTTATTGGTCAAGAAGTGGTGGCTGAAACTATAACAAATTCAATTAAAGCAGATAAAATTCCTAATGCCTATCTATTCACTGGAATAAGAGGAATAGGTAAAACTACAACCGCTAGAATAGTTGCTAAAGGACTTAATTGTTTAAATGGCATTGAAAATTTATGTAAAGAGGATTTGTGCGATAATTGTAAATCTATAGCTGACTCAAGCCACATCGATGTACTTGAAATGGATGCAGCTAGCAAAACAGGAGTTGATGATGTGAGAGATCTAATTGAATTTTCTAGATATGGTCCTACGTCAGCAAAATATAAGATTTTTATAATTGATGAAGTTCATATGCTAAGCAAACAAGCATTCAATGCTTTGTTAAAAACACTAGAAGAGCCACCAGAATATCTAAAATTTATTTTTGCAACCACAGAAATTAAAAAAATACCAATTACAGTAGTTTCAAGATGTCAAAGATTTGATTTGTCTAGAATTAAATCATCAGAATTATTTGATTTTATAAAAGATATAAAAGAAAAAGAAAAAGGTAAAGCTTCAGATGATGCTTTGAAGTTGATCGTAAAAATATCAGAAGGATCTGTAAGAGATGCCCTTTCTTTATTGGACAGAGCTTTATTGAGCTTAGATGAAAAAACAGAATTAGATCTAAATACTGCTCAATTTATTTTTGGATACTTTGATAAATCCCAATTAATTAATCTATTTGAATTAATATTAAAAGGAGAAGAAGAAAAAGTTATTAACATTTACAGAAAAATTTACGATCAAGGAGTTGAGGCAAAAGTCTTTATCAATGATTTTTTAGAAATACTTTATTATTTTAAAAATATTAATTCACTATCTTTGGAAAGCACAAATTTTTTACTTAATGATGAAGAATTTTCAAAGATTAAAGATATTTCTAATCAAGTAGACTCTGAAGTTTTAATTTTATTTTGGCAGTTTGCAATATCTTCACTTCAAGAATTAGACATTGTTTCTAATCAACATCTATCTATTGAGATGTTTTTAATAAGATTAATGCATCTAAGTTCAATTAAGTTAAAGAAAAATATAGANCAA
>JGI26382J51730_1001112_pt1 | contig 11987 bp, 17 predicted proteins | sample SaaInlV_165m_DNA_2_FD_51730 | JGI IMG/M metagenome (IMG submission 51730) | reverse complement strand
TATAATTAGCACACTGAATCAACTAAATGTTGATTTAATTAGGAATAAGCTTTTATTAAAAGTTCTTCCTTTAAAAGTTTAAAAATTATAATAAAATAATTCATAATGGCTATTAAAACTATAATTACTGAACCTAATAAATTGCTTAGACAGATTTCAAAACCTGTTGAAAATGTAGGCAAAGAAGAACAGCAACTCATGAACGATATGTTGGATACAATGTATGACGCCAATGGTATAGGTCTTGCAGCAATTCAAATAGGTATCCCAAAACGAATTATAGTAATGGATATTGGTAAAGAAGGGAAAAAAAGAACCCAGATATTTTGTTAATCCAGTAATTATGATCAAAGACTCAATCAAAAATACACATGAAGAAGGATGCTTGTCAGTACCAGATCAATTTGCAGAAATAGATAGACCAAGTAAGTGTGAAGTAGAGTATCTTGATTATAATGGAAAAAAACAATTGTTAAAAGCTGATGGGTTACTTGCAACGTGTATTCAGCACGAAATGGATCACTTAGAGGGAATATTATTCATTGATTATCTTTCAAAATTAAAGAAATCTATGATTATAAAAAAACTATCTAAATTAAAATCAAATACAGCAATCCTTTAATTAATGGCTAAAAAGATTGTTTTTATGGGTACGCCAATGTTTGCTGTTCCTATTTTAAAATCATTGTATCAAAATGGATATCCAATATCAGATGTATATACACAACCTCCTCAAAAATCACAAAGAGGACAGAAAATAAATAAATCACCAATTCAAGGAATCGCTGAAACTCTAAATTTAAAACTTAGAACTCCAAAATATTTAAAAATAATGATGAGGAATATAACTATTTTAAAAGTTTGGATGCTGATCTCGCAATAGTTGTTGCTTATGGCCAAATTATTCCAAAAGAATTTTTAAGTTTAACTAAAAAAGGATTTATTAATATTCACGCATCTTTGTTGCCAAAATGGAGAGGTGCAGCACCCATACAAAGGTCTATAATGAACCTTGACAAAGAAACAGGAGTAAGTGTTATGAAAATAGCTGAACAACTTGATACAGGTCCAGTATGTAATACTTATAAAATAAATTTAGAAAATAATTTAAATGCAAGTGATGTTTCTGATAAATTATCTTTAATAGCAGCTGAAAAATTATTAGATAATATTGATGATATTCTGGAAGATAAAGCAAAATTTATTGATCAAGATCATTCAAAAGCGACATATGCTTTTAAAATTCAAAAAGCTGAGGGTGAAATCAATTGGAATGATGAAGCAAAAAACATTATTGGAAAAATAAATGGTCTATATCCTGTGCCAGGTGCTTTCTTTATATACAAAGGCGAAAGATATAAAATTTTAAAAGCAGAAATTGGCAATGGGATTGGAAGGCCAGGAGAAATTGTTTCTGATTATTTAGAGATTGTTTGTGGTGACAAGCAAACAATAAAGATTCAAGAGATCCAAAGACAAGGAAAAAGGCCACAAAATATCGGTGAATTTATGCTTGGTTCACAAATTAAAAAGGGTGCTGTAATCTAAGTGATCAGGTATCAAATACTTATTGAATACGTTGGTACTGATTTTAGGGGATGGCAAATTCAAAAAAAAGGCTCAACTATTCAAGGTCTTATTCAAGAAAATCTCTCAAAACTTTTAAAAGAAAAAATAATTTTAAATGGCTCGGGTAGAACTGATACTGGCGTTCATGCAATTGAACAGTCAGGTCATTTTGATAGCAAAAAGGAGATTCTAGACTTAACAAAGTTTTTAAAATCAATTAATCATTTTACAAATGATCAGGGTGTTGCAATAAAAAAAATTAGAAAAAGAAGTAGTAAATTCCATTCAAGATTTTCTGCAAAACAGAGGATTTATAAATACATAATTTTTAATCAATTAAGTGCTCCTGTAATTGAGAAAAAAAGAGGATGGCATGTAAGAAAACCATTGGACTTAGATTTAATTAAAAAAGGAGCTAAGAAATTAATTGGAACTCACGATTTTTCTACTTTTAGATCTTCAAGTTGTCATGCAAAAAGTCCTATTAGAACAATTAAATCGGTAAAAGTTAAATCATCAAAAAACAAAATAGAAATACAATTTAGATCGCAATCTTTTTTACAACAACAAGTTAGATCGATGGTTGGTTGTTTGAAATATTTAGGTGAAAATAAATGGGATTTGAAAAAATTTAATAAAGTTTTTAAATCTAAAAAAAGGGTTTTTTGTGCTCCACCCGCACCCCCAGAGGGACTTTTTTTAACGAGAATTATTTATTAATCTACTCTTATTACTCATAGCAAATTTTTTATTAATTCGCCATCTTGATTCTGATCGTACTATATAACCACAACAATTTTTAGATTTACACTTACATAGGAATTGTTTGTAGTTTTCATCAAAGCCAAATCCATAATCACAAGTAAACTCTTCTCCCTTTTTTATATCCTTAATTGCTTTAACCCAAATCTTAAGACCTTTACCGTCATAATCGCAATTATTATTACACGAATGATTAATTAAACCTGCTGTATTCCATGAAAAGTCTCCATCTAGATCGTATCTCTTATTAATAGTAAATAAATAAATTGGCTTACCATTGTCATATTTATCTGACTCCTCAGTTTGTTTTTTTGTAATTAGTTTTCCAACATAATCAATTATTTTAGTTCCTTCTTTGATATCTCTTGTTGCGTATAGACCTCTACCTTTTTTATCGATGTTGGACTTTTTAATTCTATAAAGTTTCATACAAGTTTTTTAGAGTTTANATTTTAATTATCAATTAAATTCTATCAGTGCATCCACATGTCTTTTAGAGCTATCTTGAAGAGCTTTAAGATCATAGCCTCCTTCAAGAATTGAAACTACATTTCCATTACATATAGATTTAGAAATTTCCAATGTTCTTTTTGTTAATTGATAAAAATCTTCCGAGCNAAGTTTTAATTGGGCTAAAGGATCATCAATGTGAGCGTCAAAACCTGCAGAAAATAATAGAAATTCAGGTNTAAATTCTTTTAATTTTTTTAAAACATNTTCATATGCATTTAAATATTCCTCAGCAGTGGTGCCAGCTTCAAGTGGAACATTTAAAACATTGTTAAATTTACCTTTTTCTTTTTCTGAGCCAGATCCAGGATAGTAAGGATATTGATGTGTTGAAATGTATAACACTTTTTCATTATCATAAAAAATGTTCTGNGTTCCATTTCCATGATGAACATCAAAATCTATAATTGCAACTTTACTATAATTATATTTTTTAATTAGATAGTTAGCACCAACAGCAACATTATTGTAAATACAAAATCCCATTGCTTTATCTTTTTCTGCATGATGTCCTGGTGGTCTTACAGCGCAAAACGCATTTTTAAATTCTTTTTGTTGAACGCCATCTATAGCAGAAATTATTGATCCAACNGCATCTCTAGTAGCATCTTTGCTTCCAGGTGAAACAACTGTGTCTCCGTCAAGAAAAGCCAAACCATTTTCTGGAAATGATTTATTTACGAGATCAATGTATTTAGAAGAATGTGTATTAATTAATAAAGATTGATCAAATTTAGCTGGTTTTTTCCAAATTAATTTTTTGTTATCAATTTTTTTAAAATTATCAATAACAGCTGTTACTCTATCAATTTTTTCTGGATGTCCTTCCCCTGTATTATGATTTTGATAAGTATCAGAGGTAACTAGACCAGTTTTCACTTAAAATAATTTTGTAAAATATTTGAATAAATCAATGTAAGTTTTTTTAAATCAGACAATGAAACAGCTTCATCTACTTTATGCATAGTTTTACCAACTAGACCAAATTCTAAACATGGAGCTATTTTTCTAATAAATCGCGCATCAGAAGTACCNCCAGTTGTTGATAATTGAGGTTTAATTTTTGTAATTTTTTCTATGATATCTCTAATCATAAAAGTTGTTTTATTTGGTTTTGTAAGAAATGCTTCTCCAGAAACACTATAATCAATTTTATATTTTGATTTATTTTTATTACTAATTTTTTTTATAATTCTATCAATTTTCTTTTTAATAGAACTTGAAGTATGCTTGTTATTAAATCGAATATTAAATTTAGCGTTAGCTAGGCCAGGAATTACATTATCTGCAAAATTATCAATATTTATCTTAGTAATCTCAAGATTTGTAGGTTGAAAATCCTTTGTACCATTATCAAATTTAATTTCTTTCAATTCCTTTAAAATTTGNACCAATGCTGTTGATGGATTATTTGCCCTTTGAGGATAAGCTACATGACCCTGAACACCTATAATTGTAAGTCTACCAGTCATACTTCCTCTTCGTCCTATTTTAACCATTTCACCTAATTTATTAGGATTGGTAGGTTCACCTACTAAACAAAAATCTATTTTTTCTTTTTTCTTTCTTAAGTAATCGACTACTTTTTTAGTTCCATTAATTGCAACACCTTCTTCATCTCCTGTAATTAAAAAACTAATAGAGCCGTTAAATTTTCTTTTATTTGAAACGAAACTACTGACTGCAGAAACAAATGCAGCAATCGAGCTTTTCATATCGTTAGCACCTCTTCCAATTAAGTATCCTTTTTTGATAGAAGGTTTAAATGGGTTTACTGTCCAATCTTTCAAATTTCCTGGAGGGACCACATCTAAGTGACCTGCATAACAAAAATTTGGACCTTTATTACCAAGTCTTGCGTAAAGATTTTTTACTGGTTTGTTATTCTTCTCTTTAAACTCTAAAATTTTAGTTTTAAAACCAAGCGTTTTAAGCTTTTTTTCTAAGAACTTCATTATACCAGCATCAATAGGTGTTACGGTTGGAAATTTAATTAGCTCCTTAGCTAATTGAAGTTCATTAATTGAAGCCATAAATCTATTCTCTTAAAAGATCGTTAACAGAAGTTTTAGACCTTGTTTTTTCATCAACCTGTTTAATGATAACTGCACAATAAAGCGATGGAGCAGAGGCATTATTTTTATCTGGTAATGATCCAGGTACTACCACAGAGTAAGGAGGAATTTTTCCATAAGTTATCTCTCCAGTTTTTCTGTTTACTATTTTAGTAGATTGTCCAATATACATTCCCATACTTAAAACTGATCCTTCTCCAACAATGACACCTTCGACAACTTCTGACATTGCTCCTATAAAACAATTATCTTCAATAATAGTTGGTAATGCTTGGGCAGGTTCTAATACTCCACCGATTCCACTTCCTGCAGAGATATGACAATTCTTTCCAATTTGGCAACAACTACCTGCACGACTGAAGGTATCCATCATAGTTCCCTCGTCGATATAAGCTCCAATATTAACGTAGCATGGCATTAGTACTGCATTTTTACCAACAAAAGATCCTTTTCTTACAGGAGAGTTTGGTACCATTCTAAATCCAGCTTTCTCATGATCTTCTTTTGTCCAACCAGCTGTCTTACCTTTTAATAAATGTGCTTTGTCATACCAGCTACTATAAGGTCCATTTAAATTTTCCATTGGGTAAATTCTAAAGCTTAGCATAATAGCTTTTTTAATATGTTGATGAGTAACCCATTCCCCATTAATTTTTTCTGCAACTCTAACTTTACCACTATCTAAATCAGCAATCATTTGATTGATTGCATCTTTCAAATTTTGCTCAGAGTCTTGGTTTACATTATCTCTATTTTCCCACGCATCATTTATTATTTTTTCAATATCACTCATATTTTTTATTCAGATAGTTAATTTAGTTGTTCTTTAATATATTAATTTCTTGAAGAAAAGAAGGCAAGTTCTTAATCTTATAATCTATATATGGTTTGTCAGAGTCTTTTTTGGCAAAGGTCTCGTCATTTTCTAACCAGCAAGTTTTCATTCCTAAGTTTTTAGCCTGTTCTAAATTGTGAGCAATATCTTCAATTAAAATTGATTGATTCGGATCTAAATCAAATTTTTTTATCAATTTTTGATATGGATCTAAGTGTGGTTTTGGAACATAATTTGCATCTGTAATATCAAAGGCACCATCAAATAATCCATCAATACCAAGTTGTTTTGTAACGTTTTCAACATGTGCATGTGATCCATTGGTAAAAATAATCTTCTTTTCTTTTATCTTAATAAGCTCTTCTCTTAAAATTTTGTCTTTGGGCAACCAACTAATATCAATATCATGAACAAATTCTAAAAATTCTTGTGGATTTATATTGTCATGGTTCATTAAACCAGAGAGCGTTGTTCCATATTCATAAAAATATTTTTTTTGAATTTCTTTAGCTTTTACAAGATCAACATTAAATTTTTTTGAGATGAAAGAAGACATCTTTTTGTCTACTTCAGAAAAAACCTGAGTTTGACCACTATAAAGAGTATTATCAAGGTCAAATATCCAATATTTTATATCGACTAAATCTTTCATTGTCTAATTAGGGTTCCAGATCCTTTGTCAGATAATAATTCAAAAAGTATAGAGTGGTTTTTTCTACCATCAATGATTACGACACCTTTTACTCCATTACTAGCAACGTCTAAACAATTGTTGATTTTAGGTATCATGCCTCCAGTAATTGTTTCATTTTCAATTAACTCTTTGATTGAAGTCGAATTAATTTCAGGAATTAGTTTTTGATTATTATCTAAAACACCTTCAACATCACTCATAATAATTAGTCTTCTTGCCTCAATTTTTTTTGCAATTGAGCCAGCAGCTGTATCAGCGTTTATATTATAAGTTTGNTTATTTTCATCTTGGCCTAATGGGGCAATTACTGGTACTTTTTTATCATTAACGATTTTATCAATAATAGTTCTATCAATCTTAGTAGGTGCTCCAACGAACCCTAATTCTTCATTTTCTTTTATTACAGTAATTAAATTGTTGTCTTTAGAGTTAACAGTTTCACTGTTACAAGATTGTTTTTTTAAAGCTTCAACTATCTCTTGATTAAATTCTATTAAAACTTGTTCAACTATTTTAATAGTTTCTTTTCCTGTAATCCGAAGTCCTTTTATAAATTCACTATTAATTCCTAATTCATTTAATTTGTTACTTATTCTTTTACCTCCACCATGAANAATTATAGGAATGAAACCTAATTTACTTAATGTTGTAATATCTTTTATAAAAATATCGAATAAGTTTTGATCAACTAGGACACTTCCACCACATTTAATAACAATGTATTCATCATTATATTTTTCTAAATATTTTTTTACTTCATCAATTGAGGGGCCATCAGATGGTAGGATCTTTTTTAACTCTTCTTCTTTGACTTCCAACATTAAGTGGTTGTTTTAATAGTAGTTCTTTTCATAATGAACACTTGTTGAGCCATTGTTAAAATATTATTAACAGTCCAGTAAATTACTAATCCTGCAGGGAATGGTGCCAGTATTACTGTTAGGAAAAGTGGAAAGAACATAAATATTTTTGCCTGCATAGGATCTGTCGGAGCAGGATTAAGTTTTTGTTGAATAAACATTGATACACCCATTGCAATAGGCCAAGCACCAATCATTAAAAATGAGGGAACATCATAAGGTAATAAACCAAATAAATTGAAGAGTGATGTAGGATCTCTTTCTGACAAATCTTGTATCCATCCAAAAAATGGCATTTGTCTCATTTCAATTGTTACAAACAACACTTTGTATAATGCAAAAAATACTGGAATTTGAACTAGTATAGGTAAACATCCGGACATAGGGTTAACTTTCTCTTTCTTATAAAGAGCCATCATTTCTTGCTGTAATTTCATTTTATCTTCTTTATGAAGATCTTTAAGTCTAGCCATTTCAGGCTGAAGAGCTTTCATTTTTGCCATACTTTTAAATGAGAAGTTTGCAAGTGGAAAGAATGCTAGTCTTATACAAAATGTAATTGCTATAATTGCAAGACCATAATTTCCTAATAATTTAAAAAAGTAATCTATGCCATGGAATAAAGGTTTTGTAATAAAATACATAATCCCCCAATCAATTGCCAAATCAAATTTATCAATATTCAATGACTCTGCGTATCCATCAATTACATCTACTCTCTTAGCAGCTACTATTACTTGCAATTTATCTTCGATACTCGAGTTTCCTTTTAATTCTAGAGGCTCTGTTCCCACAAAGTTTGCTCTAAATTTATCTTTGTAGTCAAATGTAGTTTTAAATTCCTTACCTTTTGGAGGTATCAATGAAGTGATCCAAAATTTATCAGAAATTCCAAGCCATCCTTTTTGCGAAGTTCTTGAAAACTTTTCTTCTTGAATGTCATCATAATCTTCTTCAATTAATTCTTCATCTAATGTTGCTATTAAACCTTCATGAAGAATGTAAAAATTGGAAATATCTGGAATTTCTTTTCTGATAATTTGACCATAAGTGTAAAAATCAAACTCTTTTTTTGTTGGATTTATTACTTTCTGTTTAATTGTGAATAAAAATTTGTTATCTAAATTTATCTCTTTCTCAAAAGTAATTCCCTGATCGTTAGTCCAAGATAATCTAACTGGGGATTGATTAGTTAGTTTATTGTTTCCTGATACAGACCAAACCGAATTAGAATTTGGAATATCAATATTTTTATCAGAAGTTATAAAACCACTCTCTATAAAATATCCATCTTTAGTATTTCTTGGTGTTAAAAGAGTAACTTTCTCATCACTATTTAAAGCTACATTATATTCTTTAAAGGTTAAGTCATCGATTGCAGCACCCTTTAAAGAAATCGAACCAACTATATTTTGATTTTCAAATTGAATTCTTTTATTTTGGTTTAAAGCCTCTTCTCTTGTAATTTCAGTTATAGTCTCTTTTTGATCCAAACTAGGCGCATCTGAATTTTGTTCAGTTTTATTTTTTTCAGCTAAGTTCTCTTTTGTAATTGGGGGAGGCGCAAAAAATAAGCTATATAAAATAATAACTGCAGCAGACAAAGAAATAGCTGCAATGACGTTTTTAGTATCCATTATTTTTTAACTTTCATTTCTTTTTTAACTGGATCGAAACCATCTCCACCTCCTAAAAACTTTATAGGATGGCATGACAAAATTCTTTTTAAGCTCATAAAACTACCTTTAGCTAGACCAAATTCTCTTAAAGCCTCTATGCTATATTCTGAACAAGTTGGTAAATATCTGCAGGATTGACCAAGTAATGGACTAATAAGGAATTTATAACCTTTAATAAATTTAATTAAAATAATTGTGAAAATGTTCATTATTTAATTTTTTCTAAATCCTGAAATAGAGTTTCTTTTATATTTTTGTACTCATTGTTTAGCATAGTTGACTTAGCAATAACAAGATATGAATAGTTAAATTTTATTATTACTTTTTTAACGGCTTCATTAACAATATTTCTTAATCTACGTTTAATTTTATTTCTTTTTACAGCATTGCCAATTTTTTTTTTAGTCACAAAACTAATATTAAGTTTACTATTATCTTTGTTTGTTAGGTTGCCAAAAAAAATTGTAACATATTTATTAGATGTTTTTTTTTGCTTTAGTAGATTTTTGAATTCCTCGTTTTTTGAAAGAGCAAGTATTTTGCTTTTCATTTATCTAGACCGATACAGTTAACGATTTTCTTCCTCTTGCTCTTCTTCTAGCTAAAAGTTTTTGTCCACCCTTAGTTTTCATTTTTGATCTAAAGCCATGTTTTCTGGCTCTTTTAACGTTAGATGGTTGATATGTTCGCTTCATAAAATGTGATTAAAATTTATTAATTTTCGCCCTTTATAGTAATTAAATATATAAATAGCAAATAGAAGATTTTATAATTAGCATTGTATTTAATGGAAAAAGCTAAAAAAATTAAAACATTTGTAGGATTATTTTACCTAATAGTTGTTTGTTTGTTTTTGTACTTTTTTTTTTCAAAATTTAGCTTTCAAGAGATCACTAGTTATGAGTTTATAAAAAATAACAGAGATTATTTTTTTGAATTAAAACAATCCAATCTAATTTTATTTGCAAGTTTGTTTATTCTGTTTTGTATTATTTGGACTTTAGTGGGTGGCTTTGGTAGCCCAATAATATTATTTGCAGGCTTTGTGTTTGGCAATTGGTTTGGAACTTTACTTTTAATTTTTGGAATGACTATTGGTGCGACAGGACTCTATATTTTTGCAAATTATTTTTTAAAAGATTTAATAAGACAAAAATTTTTAAATAAGTTTAAAAATCTTGAACTTAAATTCAAAAAATCAGAATTTTTATATTTATTAATTTATAGATTTGTTGGAGGTATTCCATTTGCAATCTCAAATGTTTTACCTTGTATATTTAATGTTAAAACTCCTAATTTTTTTTTGGCCACTTTTATTGGAATGATTCCTCAATTATTTATTGTAACTTCAATTGCAAGTGGATTAGAAAAAATTATTGATCAAAATCTTGAAGCGCCAGGCATAATGGATGTGATCACAGCTCCAAATATTTATATCCCACTAATAATATTCTTAGGATTAGTGGTTGTTACAATTTTTGTGAGAAAAATATTTTATAAAAATAATTAAATTTGGTGCTCCCACCCTGTACTGACCAGGGAATTAGTCATTACCAATGACTTGATATACCATTTATCTATAAGAGCTTTTTGATCAAAATATTATTTATTCATAATAAAGCATTTTTTTCAAAATATTGCCTTAATTTTTTGATGAATATGCTTTATATCTACATGAGGAAAATTTTATGGGAATTCATTACGATTACAAATCTACCAAAGGAAACAAGCTTATGGAGAAGCAAGCTAAAAGAGAAAAGAAGCTTGCTGAAAAGAAAGCTAAACGTTTAGCTAAAGAAGGCCCAAAAGTTGAAGAACCTAAGCCAAAAACTTTGGATGCCTCAAAACCGATTACATTAGACTTCCTTACTAATCCAGATAAAGAATGAATTCTAAAGATAAAAATGAGCGTTTAAGCTTAGCTCTTAGAAAAAATTTAAAAAAAAGAAAACTTTTTCAAAAGAAAACAAAGAAGAAAACTAAATAATGTCAGTACTGTCAGATAAGTGGATAAGAAAAATGTCCAAAGAAGAAGAAATGATTTCTCCTTTTGAGGAAAAACAAATTAGAGGAAATAACATTTCTTATGGGCTATCTTCTTTTGGTTATGATGCTAGAGTTTCTGATGAATTTAAGATTTTTACCAATGTTAACTCAGAAATAGTTGATCCTAAAAATTTTAAACCAACAAACTTTGTTACAAAAAATGTATTAGAATGTATTATTCCACCAAATTCATTTGTTTTAGCAAGAACAGTTGAAAAATTTAAAATTCCAGATGATGTATTGGTTATTTGTCTTGGTAAATCTACTTATGCAAGATGTGGAATTATTGTAAATGTTACGCCTTTAGAGCCAGGTTGGGAAGGGTACGTTACACTTGAATTTTCGAACACTACTCCCCTTCCTGCAAAAATATATGCAAATGAAGGTGTTGCACAATTTATATTTTTAAAGGGAAATGAAAAACCAGAAGTGACATATGCTGATCGTGACGGAAAGTATATGGGTCAAACTGGGGTAACGTTACCTAAAGTTTAGTTATGCAAAAACTAGAAGTCTTTGGCGCTAATAAGCTCAAAGGACAAATAAAAATATCAGGCTCAAAAAATGCATCTCTACCAATTTTAGCTGCAACTTTACTTTCAAGAAAAAAAGTTTATTTAAAAAATTTACCAAGAGTAAAAGATATTGAGACGATGGTTAGTTTGTTACAATCGTTAGGATCTAAAATTAAATTCAATCAAAATAACTTAGTCGTTGATAATATAAAACAAAGTAAAAGTTTTGCATCTTACAGTTTAGTTAAAACTATGAGAGCAGGAATTTTAGTTCTTGGTCCTTTATTAGCAAAATTTGGTACAGCAAAAGTATCACTCCCAGGAGGCTGTGCAATTGGTACAAGACCTGTTGATATACATTTAGATGCTTTATCAAAATTAGGAGTTAACTATAAAATTGTTCAAGGGTATGTTCATGCAACTGCACCCAAAGGATTAATTG
>JGI26382J51730_1001088_pt1 | contig 12155 bp, 15 predicted proteins | sample SaaInlV_165m_DNA_2_FD_51730 | JGI IMG/M metagenome (IMG submission 51730) | reverse complement strand
CGAGGAAATGAGTGTGTTGAAGAGATTCTTAGCAAACAATACACTTATACGTCAGGTGCGCAGTGGCTGAGTGAAAACGTACTACGTGATAAGTGGGTATTNGCCATCTCTGGTACTCATGGCAAAACCACCACCGCTAGTATGCTGGCCCACATTCTTGAATATNCCGGCTACAATCCTAGCTTTTTAATTGGTGGTGTNGTCGAAGACTTTGGCGTCTCATCACGACTCACTGATTCAAACTTTTTTGTCATTGAGGCAGATGAATACGACACTGCTTTTTTTGATAAACGCTCGAAATTTGTCCATTACCATCCAAAAACTTTGGTGATTAATAATCTTGAGTTTGATCATGCTGATATTTTTGACTCAATCAAAGACATTCAAAAACAATTTCATCATCTTATTCGAACCATCCCTAGCGATGGATTAATNCTTTCCCCAGAAAATCAACAAGCGATTAATGAAGTGCTTGAGCAAGGTCTTTGGTCTGCCCAAAAGATCATACCTACTGAGCAATTACACATCACTGATATGGGCACAAGTTTTAAAGTGGAAAGTGCACAAGTAGATTGGCACTTGCTCGGTGAGCACAATATGCAAAACGGCTTAAGTGCAATCTATGCCGCTCACCATGTTGGCGTACCTTTTAAGGTTGCTTGCGAAGCGCTAAATCAATTTAAAGGAGTTAAGCGGCGTTTAGAGCTTAAACATCAAACGGATAAATTTACCCTTTATGACGACTTTGCCCATCACCCGAGTGCCATTCAAACAACACTATCAGGCTTGCGCAACAAAGTGGGTAGAGCACCTATTATCGCCATTGTAGAGCTTAGATCTAACACCATGAAATCTGGCGTACACCAGCAAACATTGGTTGATGCACTAAAAGAAGCCGATCAAGTCTTTATTCTTAGACCTTCAAATAGCGACTGGAATATTGACACCTTATTCAAAGATTACAATCTATTTAACTCTGTTGATGAGCTGGTTGATTCGCTCAGTCGTCTTCAGCAAGGCCATTTGGTGGTCATGTCAAATGGTAGTTTTGATGATATTTTTAACAAACTAATTAAAAACCTATGAAACCAATTGCAATCGCTCTAACTGGCGCATCGGGTATGCCGTATGCACTCACTCTGCTTAAAGAACTTGTTAAAACTCAAGAGCTTATTTATGTAATGATTTCAACCGCGGCCAATACTGTTATCGCCATGGAAACTGATCTTAATTTAGGTGGCGACACTCAGTCTATTGAAAAAAATCTTGTCAATATTTGAATGCTAAAGATGGTCAAATTGAAGTATTTTCTAAAAATCAGTGGACAGCGCCAGTTGCTTCAGGCTCTAACCCGCCACGTGCAATGGTAGTATGCCCTTGTACCATGAGCACACTCTCAGCAATTGCCCATGGCGCAGCCGACAACCTTATGCACCGTGCAGCTGATGTGGTCATTAAGGAGCAAAAAAAGCTCATTTTAGTACCTAGAGAAACCCCATATTCAGCCATTCACTTGGAGAATATGCTCAAACTATCTCGCCTAGGCGTGGTGATCATGGATGCCAATCCTGCATTTTATCAAAATCCGACTTGCATTCAAGATTTGGTTGATTTTGTGGTGGCCCGCATTCTAGACCACTTAGAGGTTGAGCACGATCTTCTACCACCTTGGCAAGGTTAGTAATATGTAATAGGCCTTGCCTATTACATTAAAAAGCGAGTACAGTTATGCCTAAAAAAGCCAGGAAGATGGCGAAGAATTTTTTAAGCTTTTTCCCATCTACACGGTGCGCAGTTTTTGCTCCTAGCGGGGCAAAAATAACACTCATCACTACAATACTAACAAGCGCCTGCATTTGAATAAAGCCCAATCCTGACGCTGTGGATTCAATATTCCAACCAGCCACAATAAATCCTAGTGCACCAGCAATTGCAATAGGCAGTCCGACGGCGGCTGAAGTGGCAATGGAATTTTTAATATCAACATTGTTATAAGTTAAAAATGGCGTAGTCATTGTACCTCCACCAATACCAACAATGGCAGACACTAAGCCAATAATATAGCCTACCACACGCCACACCCAGTTTGCTAGATGATCAATGTGGCGACTGCTACTTAAGCCAAAATACAAAATAGCTGCTACTGTCAATTCAAATCCAGCAAAAAACAGTCGCATAAAGTCAAAACTCATGAGTTGAGTTAGTAGCGCCCCACTAAAAGCACCCAATAAAATTGTCGGTGTCATTTTTTTAAAATAATGCCAATGNATAGCGCCGTGCTGATGNTGCGCTCTAACACTTGAGATTGAGGTAAAAATAATCGCTNCCAGTGCCGTGCCAACAGCACTGTGCATGAGTATGGATTGATCAATATGCCCTGCCAATAAATANAGCAATACTGGCACCATAATCAGCCCCCCTCCTACGCCTAACAGGCCAGCAATAAAACCTGAAAATGCGCCCAGAAGCAACAGCGGAATTATTTCAGCCATGTATCCACCGATTCAATCAGAAGCTCATCTCTGTCATTAAAAAAGTGATCTGCTGTCACCATTTTTTGTGTGTAGTTTGCATTATCTTTGGCCGCTTGAGCTCTGGTTTGAACACTATCCAGAACGGACACAATATCTTCATCGCCATATAAGTCCAGGACAGGAATGGTTAGTTTGGATAAATATTGTGCATTGTCACCCGGCATGCCAATTCCGACAAAGCGATTAAATGGGTGTTTATTATTGGCCAAATAATGAGTTGACATGACACTGCCTAAACTATGTGCAATCAGCACATTCGCGATTAAATCATTTTGGTGTAAATAATCGGCCGCCGCCTGAATGCGAAGATCCGCTTGGGGAAATACTGCTCGATAAGCACCTGCATGCGCTTCATTATCTAACACTGGCATTTGAATAGAAAGTGTATTAAAACCTTGAGTTGTTAAAGCCACACGCACAGGCTGGATGACTTGCTGCCAATCTGGATGCACGCCCAAACCATGCACAATTACGGCAGTTTTTTGTGTATCAGTTTCACTCGGCGTATATATCGACATAAATTCGTGATCGTTCGCCGTTAGCCAAACAACATCGCCATCCATTAGTCCATCTTCTATTTGTTGCGCCCAACGCTTTTCTTTGGCGTAATCAGGTAGCGTTTGTGCATTGACTAGAGTGCTGGCTAATAACAACATGATTAGTAGTTTCATTTTATTTTTCCGATTCAAGAGATACTAAATTATAAGATAAAAATTTACGAAATAATGCAAATGACTCATTTGGCGTAAAAAATATTAAAAATAAAGAAAATATTAAATAAACAGCACTTATTGGATAAAAAATACCAAAATTATGGATTTTTTTTGATTTATATAGAAAAAAGATAAAAAAAAGAGCGATATTCGCAGGAGAAGAGTATGAAAAAACAACTTTTTAGGCGGATATCACTCAAAATTTACTTGTATTGGTAAAATTTCCAAAAAAAATTCAACCTACAAGAGGTGTGCTAAATATAACCTTCTTGGGGAGAGGGTTTAAATATTTTAGTATTTGATATTTAACACAAGCTCATTTTACAAAACATAAATTGAAATTCCTATAGCGGTATACCTTATTTCTGCCGAAAAAAACCATTAACCGTGATTGTGACCACCTTCTAGAGGGATTTTAATTGTGAATTTTGCCCCATATCTAGTATTAACAACTCTAATATCACCCTGAAAATTATCTTGAATAATTTTTTTACTCATATATAAACCCAAGCCAGTTCCATTTAAAGATTTGGTCGAAACATAAGGCTCGAATATGGTTTCAATAATTGATTTATCAATACCGCCTGCATTATCCTCCAGGACAATATCAAGTGAATTTTTATGTGCAGTAGTGTGAATTGAGATTGTTGGATTACTAACCTTTGTTTCAGCGATCTGATCAATAGAATTTTGAATCAAGTTAATCATTACATGGCGTAATTCTCTAGCATAACCAACAATTTCTAGTCCTGGTGGAATACTAGTATTAATTTTAATATGATGTCTAACAATCAAACCCTGGAGCACTTCTAGTACGCTATTAATGTTTGCACACACTGCAAATAACTCTTTTTGTTTATCAGGATGGAAAAAATCTCTAAAATCTNCCAACAACTGATTTTGATCNGACATCATGGTTTCTGTCTTTTCCATTTGAGTATTTAAAAATTGTGCATCAGTGGCAGATATTTTCATAGACCTAAGCTTAGTTTTAACGGTACCAACACTCAGCATCATNGCTGTTAATGGCTGCTTCCACTGATGGGTTAAGATNGCAATCATTTCACCCATAACCACATGGCGTGATTGGGAAATTAGCCGACTAATATTGGCTTTATTTTGTAATTCAATCTTTGTTTTGGCTTTTTTCAAAAAATACAGCCAAAGTACAATAAAGATAATAACCGTCATTAAAATNCCCAAATAGAGTGCNACTTCTTTTTTCTGAACACCTAGCACAACGGGGGTTGCACGCCATTTTCTTTGAATTCGGTTAATTTCAGAAGGNCCAACAACGTCCAGCGCCATATTAATAATCTCCACTAATTCCGGCCAATCTTTTCTGACGGCAAAATATATATGACTCGGCTCTTTAAACGCATTATCATCAATTCTAAGTTGTGTCATTTGATGCGAATTTAGCAAGGCCGTAGCCGCATCTAAAAAAACAACCGCGGCATTAGCTTCGCCACTAATAACCGCTTGCAAAGAGGCCAATGTTGTCGGTTTAACCAGTAGCTCAATCGGATCTTTTTGATCAGCCAGTCGCTGATATGCAGGATAGTCTTTGGTTACGGCCACTTTCTTACCGTGCAAAGACTCCAGAGAATAAACCATTCGTCCATTAACCATAGATTTTGTTCTAATCATTGGGTGATTTTTTGTTGTTACAATCACCATATTGTTTTGCATGTAAGGCTTTGAATATAATAAGTATTGCTGTCTAGCTTTAGTTTTGGCAATAGCTGGCAATACATCNAAGGNATTGGATTGCGCCTGATTAATAACCTCACTCCAGCTAATACCTGATACCGGCTGCATACTCACACCAAGCTGCTGGCTTAACAATTTAACAACATCAGCTGAAATACCTAGATATTCACCACGATTATCTTTATATTCTATGGGGTAGAAGCCTGGATCAACACCCAGTCGAATGCTAGGATGCTCTAATAGCCATTTTTTTTGACTAGGTGTTAACACTAACTTCTTTTCAGTGGCGGCGTCTTCATAGACGAAATCACGTAAATTAACTGACTTGCTAATGTAGCCTGATTGAGTAAATGTTCGCAAAATTTGTTGCCAAAATTCTTGTCGCATACTACCCATTTCAACTTTTAAAGGTTGTACCAACTTAGCCATTTCTCGCGCTTCAAATTGCAGATGTTCACGTGATTTATTTTGTGTATTGTATTTTTTTAAAATTACATNAATGGTCTCATCGACATGAGAAAAAGCATACTTCCAACCTTCTAAACTGGCCTGTCGAAATTTACTCACACGGATAGGATGTTGCTCCAGCTCTTTTTCAGTGGTTACTAAAAGATCGCTGTAAATTCCTAAACCGTAATCATCTGGCGAAATGTAACGNTATTCAATTCCTTGTTTTTTTAGCCAAAANCCCTCATTAGATTGATATGCAGCAACCGCATCTGTGCGATCATTAATCAAGTCATCCATACTAAAGTCTGGCGCTTGATGAATATAATCTTGTGTAGATAAGCCGGCACGCTTTAACATGGAGGAGATAATGAATTGATCCGCCTGGGCCATAGAAATTCTTTTATTGCGCAAATCGGCTGCTGTTTTAATGTTTGAGCTTTTTTTAACCAGTAAAACTAAAGGAGAGTTTCTACTAATGGCATATAGAGACACCAAAGGCTCATCTTCAGATCTTAATTTTAAGGCTTCAATNCCCGACGTTGCAAATTCAACTTTACCCTTGAGCAGTAGCTCGGTAGGAGTATGCTCAAGATTCACCTCGCTAATCTCAACTTCAATATTTTGCGCTTGATAAAAGCCTTTTTCCTTGGCCATGTAATAGCCTGCAAATTGAAATTGATGCTTCCATTGCAGAGCTAACNTCACATGATCTATATACTCAGCATGGCCAGCTAAAGCATGCAAAGAGATCAATAAAACTAAACTGAGTGCTTGCTTGATTAAGCGTTGCATGCTAAAGCCGACCCTAGTGGTTTTAGTTTTGGCAATGTTGTAATCAACAGTGCAAGAGAATCGACGTTCATTTTTTTCATCACCGAGGCTCGATGCTTTTCAACCGTTGAGATTGATGAGCATAATTGTTGCGCAATATCATGATTCGTCACGCCTTTAATAATTAAGTCAAACACTTCACACTCTTTAGGGGTGAGGGTTTTGTAATCATTAACAGCCACCAAACTAGGCTTAAAATTATCAATAGCGCCCATAACCCTGTCTAACAATACATCTGTTGAAACTGGCTTTTCGATAAAATCTGCTGCGCCTAATTTCATCGCCTCTACGGCCATTTTGACGGTGGATACCCCGGTGATAAACACGGTAGGCCTAAGATGTGCAACTTTATTAAGCTCAGATAATAGATCCATGCCGGTCATATCGGGCATGGAAATATCACAAACTAAACAACCTTGAGTGTCATCTAGTTGCTTAAGATAGTCAACAGCTGAGGAAAATGAGCGAGTTTTGAAGCCTAACAAATCAAAAAACACAACCAGGGAGTTTAAAATATTTTCATCATCATCAACAATGAAAATTGTATTATCAAGAAGAGTTTTATCTAGCAACATAGGCCTAAGTATAAAGACAATTTCAAGGATAGTTTTAGATGATTGAGCATTTTAATCACGATAAATTTTCCGATAAATAATTCTACTGCCAGCTTTAATCTCGACAAAATTACAATCACCTGGTGAACGGCGGTATTCAAATTCTTTAATCAACTCCATACAATGCCTACTACTATTACACCTTAAAGTACCACTAGAACCCATATTATCATTCATGTGCAGGGTTAAGGTATGGTGATTGGCACTCACTGACCACATACCGCCAAGCCCCATCAGCAATAGTGTCACTTTTATAATCATTCTGAAGGACAGTTAGCAGATAGACAACAGTGTTCAGACTTGCCACATGTATACGCAAAAACAAGCCCTGCTAAAAAAATCATGCCAATCATAATCTGTAAAAAAAATTCCATTATGTTTCACTCCTATTGTTAAAGATACCAAATGCATCAAATGCAAATCTTATCTCTTTAAAAAAAATATAACAACATTATAATATGATTATATTCATATAAATATAGCGGGATTCCACATAAATTTAACCTGAAAATCAATGACGAAAAAAAACACCTTAAAAGGTGTTTTTTCTTATTTTCTTACTATGACCATTGACAGGGTCAATGTGATTATTTATTAACAGTATCTTTTAATGCTTTACCTGCTTTAAATGCGGCCACTTTAGAGGCTTTAATTTGAATTGTTGCACCAGTTTGAGGATTACGACCACTACGAGCAGCACGCGCTCTAACAACAAAACTACCAAAGCCTGTTAATTGCACTGTATCTTCTTTAGACAAAGCGCCGGTAATGGCATCTGTTGTTGCGTTTAATGCACGAGTTGCATCTGCTTTAGATAAGCCTGATTCTGATGCAATTGCATCAATAAGTTCTGATTTGTTCATTGGTTAACCTTTAATTATTGTTGAATTAGTACCTAGCATGGCTACTCTATTTTTAAGGAGATAGCAGTATTTTTTATAACAAAACCATGCTAGGTGTTAAAAATTATAACAACAATAAATCTTATTGCTATAGTGGTATTCCTTATATTTTATAAACTACTCAACCACATTTAATCCTAGTAATTGCCAAGCTTGCATGCCACCGCGGTAGTATTTAATCTTTTCTGCTGGATAGCCATACTCGAGTAATTTCCAGATCAACTCTGGCGACATTTTGCACCAATTACCATTGCAGTAAATTGCCAGTGTTTTAGCCTGAGAGAAATTTAAATCACCGCTAGCCGAAACATAAACACCAAAATCATCCTGCATGGTTTCTAGTGCATACTCTTTGTCTTTTTTAAACTTATTAAATGGTACGTGTATCGCACCTGGAAGCGTCCCTGTTAAGGTTAGCCAAATTGACTTTCTTGCATCAACAACCTCTACATTATGCTCTGCAGAGTTTAGCTGGGCAATATATCCAATCATCTCATGCTCAGCAATAGTTTCCACTGCGTGCGGTTTAAATGGATGCATGGGCTTAATGATTCCTCGACCAGTCTTTTGATAGAATTTAGTCAACAAATGCTTACGATCTTGATTTCGACTAATAACAAAATCCTCCCCATCAATCGTCACCTTAATGCTCAATATATTAGGCTTAATATAAACAGGCTTGTTTTTTTTAACTTTTTTATGCGAACTTACCTCAACGGTAGAATTAGTTGAAAGGGCCTGAGTGGTACTAAATAAACTAGCCAATAAAAGTAACAAAGCAAGGAGTGAGTTTTTAATCATAATAAATATAAAATAATAAAAATAGCATGCTAATCAGCTGACAATACTTGAAAAGTATTATATTCTATATGATTAAATATTAATATTATGGTAATCCATATGAATATGAATTACCTAACTATTTAACTGTTGTTAAACCAACCGAACGCCAAGCTTGCATACCACCACGATAATATTTTAGTAATTCAGGTGGGTAGCCCAGGGCAATTAATTGCGAATCATTTTTGGTGATTTTCCACACCATAATCCGTTGCAATAAATTACCAAAATTTTAGCATTGGTATAATCGTAGCCCGTTATCCCGGAATTAACGCCAAATAAAGTTAGCGTTTGATTACGAGAACTTAAAGCGCGCAATTGATTGTTGTCAACTCTTATCGAAGTTGGAATCATGCCTGTAATAATGGTTGCCGACTGAGGGCGCGCATCAATTATAAGCACTTGTTCATCTCCGTGAGAGATGTCATTAATGTATTCAATTACCTCCAACTCAGCAACTGTTTCCACAGGATGTGTGCCAAAGGGATATAGCGGCTGTATTTTTCCACGCCAAGTACCTTGATAAAACTTCATGATTTCATGAGATCTATCTTGGTTTCTTTGAATATTAACCACTTCACCTTGGTGAATAATTGGAACAGACTTAAGGCCTTTCTCAATTAGAACCTCTTTGGCGTTAATCGAAAAGGATGTGAGTAAAAATAGAAATATGAAAAATTTCATGCCGAATAGCCTAAATAGAATCTATTGTAGTTTGGAGCGAATCAGTCCGGAACCACACCCATATCAGCCTTACCATCTAACTGGGTTTTTAACACACCCATTAACTTACCCATGTCTTGCATGGAAGATGCACCTGTAGCAGCAATAGCTTATCAACAGCAACCAAAACTTGAGACTCAGACAATTGTTTTGGCATGTAATTATTAATAATAATAAGCTCAGCCTCTTCAACATCAACCAAATCATCCCGGCCAGCATCTTTAAATTGAGAAATAGAGTCTTTGCGCTGCTTAACCATTTTTTGAATAACGGCCATTGCTTGCGTGTCGTTGAGCTCGATACGCTCATCTACCTCTCTTTGCTTTATCGCACCTAAAATCATACGTAAAGCCTTTAAAGCTGCTTTATCCTTAGCCTTCATGGCTAACTTCATATCATTAGTAATCTGAGTTTTTAATGCTGACATAATATTATTTTTATTTAGTTAAAAAAAATGCCGATACAAAGATCGGCATTTGAAGAAAAATCTTAACACAGTAACGCGTTAAGTTTCTTTTAGTACATTCTCTTTCTATGAACGCGATTCTTAGCCATTTCTTTGTGGGTACGCTTAACGGCTGCAGCTTTCATACGCTTATTAACCCAAGTTTGTTTTTCATAAAACTCTTTTTTACGTACGTCAGTAATAACGCCCGCTCTGTCGCATGAACGACGAAAACGTCTAAGGGCAATGTCAAATGGTTCGTTCTCTCTTACTTTAATTGAAGGCATATTTAATTTTCCTTATGAAGCTGAAGCATCAGCAGTTGTACTGTCAAAATCAACCAATTGAACAATCGCCATTGGTGCTTTATCGCCAGTACGGAAACCAGCTTTTAAAATACGGATGTAACCACCAGGGCGATCTTTATAGAACGGTCCTAGCTGAGTGAATAATTTAGCAACCATGGCATCATCACGCAATTTAGCAAAAGCATTACGACGGTTAGCAACACTATCAGTCTTAGCTTTAGTGATTAATGGCTCAACAACACGACGAAGCTCTTTTGCCTTTGGCAAAGTTGTTCTGATGGTTTCATGATCAAACAATGAGTTTGCCATATTTTTAAACATCGCCTTACGGTGAGAAGAGTTACGATTTAGTTGTCTACCTGACTTTCTATGTCTCATGCTATTTCCTTATTCACTCATTAGATCAACTGGNGGCCAGTTAGGAATATCTGTTCCTAAATCAAGACCTTTGTCAGTTAATACTTCTTTAATTTCGTTTAATGATTTACGACCTAAATTAGGCGTTCTCAATAANTCTTGCTCAGACTTTTGGATTAAATCACCGATGTAGTAGATTTGCTCTGCCTTAAGACANTTAGCACTACGTACTGTTAACTCAAGCTCATCTACNGCTGCTAACAACTGAGGATCNAAATCATCAGANGTNGGTAGCGCCTCTTCTTCTTCAACAAGCTCTAATTCAACGAATGAAGATAGTTGATCTTGAAGAATTGATGCAGCACGCTTAATAGCAGCCTCTGCATTTACAGAGCCGTTAGTCTCNATCACCATGTTAAGTTTATCAAGGTTAACTTTTTGCTCAACTCTAGCCGCATCAACNGTAAAGCTAACACGTTTGATTGGAGAAAANCTTGCATCAAGCTGGATGCCACCAATAGAAGTTGCTTCGTCAGAACGAGAAGCCGCTGTATCGTAACCAATACCTGTACCAATCTTAAGCGTCATACGGATATGACCACCATCATTAACAGTTGCAATAACAAAATCAGGGTTGTGGGCAGAAATATCACTACCATTAGCTTCGATATCAGCTACCGTAACTTCACAAGGGCCTTTTTTATCAATAACAACTTCAGTTGTCTCAGCAGTGTTAAGTGCGACAGAAACTTCTTTTAGGTTAAGTAAAATGTCTAATACGTCTTCCTGAACACCTTCGATGGTAGAAAATTCATGCATCACACCATCAATGGCAACTTCTGTTACTGCTGAGCCTGTCATTGATGATAGTAAAGTTCTTCTAAGGGCATTACCCAAAGTATGGCCAAAACCTCTTTCTAATGGCTCAAGAACAACCTTGAACTCATTGGTAGCAGTCTGTGAAGACTCAACTAGTTTTGGCTTTAAAAAATCTTTTGCGTTACCTTGCATAATTAATCCCTTATTTAGAATACAATTCAACAATTAAATGCTCTTGGATGTCTGAAGATAGATCATCACGTGCAGGAACATTTTTGAATAAGCCTTTTAAGGCTTTAGAATCTACGTCAATCCACTCTGGTTGATCGCCTTGCTCAGCAAGTTCTACGGCTAATTGAATACGACTTTGCTTTTTAGCCTTTTCACGAATAGAGATTTCATCGTTAGCACTCACCTGGTAAGAAGGAATGTTTACAATTGAACCGTTAACCAAAATTGACTTATGAGAAACTAACTGTCTTGCTTCGGCACGTGTAGAGCCAAAACCCATACGGTACACAACATTATCAAGACGACACTCAAGAAGTGATAACAAGTTTTCACCAGTTGAGCCTTTCTTTTGAGAAGCCTTTTGGTAGTAAAGTCTAAATTGCTTTTCTAATACACCGTAAATACGTCTAACTTTTTGCTTTTCACGAAGTTGCAAGCCGTATTCAGTACCCTTTTGACGACGGGCATTTGCACCGTGCACACCAGGTAGTTGAGTTACTTTACATTTAGAATCTAATGATCTAATGCCGCTTTTTAGAAATAAGTCCGTGCCTTCGCGACGTGCTAATTTACAAGTTGGTCCAGTATATCTAGCCATAATTTATCCTTATACTCTACGTTTCTTAGAAGGACGACAACCATTATGAGGGATTGGCGTTACATCTGTAATTGATT
>JGI26382J51730_1001065_pt1 | contig 12263 bp, 8 predicted proteins | sample SaaInlV_165m_DNA_2_FD_51730 | JGI IMG/M metagenome (IMG submission 51730) | reverse complement strand
TACTGGTACACCTAGGCCTGGCTATTCTGATGCGCCAACTGAAAAGACAATTAAACCAGTTGTTGATGTTCATCCATTTGATGAGCCGCCTTTTTAAATAAATAAACTACAAACAAATCTCAATCTTATTAATTTCATTACGCTAAATCTCAAAACTCACTACGTTCAAACAGTTAAGATTTTTAACGCTTCATTTTGATAAGAATGATTGGGTTGATTTTGAAAGAGGAATAAGTCAAAAACCATAGTGGATTAACCACTTAGTTCTTTTGATAAAAGGGCAACACACCATTGATTCATTTAATATCTCTTTCTAATTCTCGCTTTGAAGTTTTTATTTCATTACTTTCATCTATTTGATTTAATTTGTATAAATAATATTTAACAAGCCCTTAGCCCTACTCATTGCAACATAATACAAAGCCTTGTCTTTTTTTATATTTTTATCAGGCTTGGGTAGATCAATTAAAATTATCACTTCATTTTCTAAGCCTTTGAAATTTTTTATCTCTGCAAAACTTACCCCATCACTTGGAAAATTTCTAATTGAATAATCGTCAAGTTGGGTAATCTTACTTTGTAGTTTGTCTGATAATAAAGCAGCACTAGATTTGGCATATTCTAGATCGGATAACAAGGTGATATGAGACGTAGGAACGCCATCGGCCAATAATTGGTTAATTGTATTTTCAAGAATGTTTATTTCACCACTAGCAAAAGTTTGGATAACTTTAGGGCCATTTATCTCATCTTTTTTACCCATATCAACATCAAGGAGTTTTTCTACATATTTTAAAATGGGGTTAGTGTTTCTACAATTAGTGGTTAATGGAATCTCCGCATGAGGAATATCATTTAGAAATTTTAATGCATCTTTATCTACCACTTCAAGTGCTTGATGGTTGGCATCATGAAATATATACCATTCACCTTTGCTAAGCTCACCTGTTAGCAAATTTTCTAATTTATCTATATCAACTACATTGAATAAATCTTGCCCCTCATCAACAATCAATACATCGTATTTATCAACACCTAAGCGACGCATATCTACTTGAGCGCCAGCAATTGTCGAAATAGTAACAAACTCATTGTTTACCTTTGAGGTTAGATACTGCTTTAGCCATTCAGATTTGCATACAAAAACAACTCTCTTGTCTTCTCTAGCAATTCTTCGAGCTAGCTCCAAAGCTAAAAAGGTTTTTCCTGTACCCGCCCCACCAGAGCACATTACTCTTTGATTTGCAGCCACAATATCTAGCAATTTATACTGATCTTTAGTTAACTTTAATACAATTTCTTCTTGATTATATAATTGACTAGAGAGCGTTTCAATCATCTCAAAATTAGGGCGTAAAAAATTTGCTATTGCCTTAATATTTTCAACTGATAGATGACCACATTTTTGATTTGCTTTTTTACTATGCCAATATTTAAAAAATTTACTTAAAAAAGCTTCAAAATTTTTAAAATTATTAGCATCACAGATTATCTCTCTATCCCATTCTGAACTTTTGACAATCCAGCTACCAGATGGAAAGATACCGCCATAACCAATTGAAATATTTAAATTATTAAATTTAGTTTCTTTTATTGCCTTTGAAATAGCATGCATTGCTGTTTCTGCCTGTGTAAATGGGTTTGAAATATTATGCTTTCCATCATTATTAGTAGAATACCACACGCCCTCATTGCAACTAATACTGCCGCCCTTAACCTCAAATACAAACAAGCCATATTCGCAAATAATTACAAAATCTGCCTCACCGAATCTTTTATATTGATGCTTGGTTAAGTTTAATGAATGAAAAGCAATATATTTATTACTACCAACAAAAGACTCTTTCAACTTGTCAAAAACCCGATATTCAGCGTTGTTACTCTTCTTGTTGCTAGCACTGTAAGGCTGACTTGGAATCATTTTCATTATTTTAGTCTCGCCAGATTATTGTAAGTTTCCGTGCTAATATTTTTACTGGAAATAATTTTAAAATATTCACTTTCAATAATTTTATATTTTGGCTCGGCATAACCTTTGAAAATTCTATCATTGCCTTGTATTTGACAATCTCCATTCATTACAGTTTGAACACAGTCCGTAATTTCTAACTTTTTTCCAGATTTTTTAGCGGTATTTTTAGCATTCAAAATATCCCAAATAGTTTTAGGGCTATTTATTGATTTAAACTTAACACCACTGTTCAGCTCTAAATGAGCATATTCCACCATTTTACTAGATATAAAATTTTGTAAATTTTGATACTCCCTTATAAATTTTGGAGTTTTAATAAACTTATCACGCACTCCAAAAATTAATGAAAACAGTAAATAATCATCTTCAGTAAACATATCCAATTGATATTCGATCAAACTCCCGATACTTTCTTTATGAAAAAGCATTAACAACAAGCGCTCTAATGGCCTTGTTGCTTTTGAAAATTTTTCCGATATAGTTGTTTCATTATTCTCAAACTCTCTTAACATCTGAGCCAAATCTTGCGTTCTAGATTTAAATTTTTCATCCCAATCGTCTGCTTCTAATAACATTATTATGTCATCTTTGGAATTTTCTCTACTAATAAGCTTATCTAACAATTTGCTATACATTATCTGCAATATTCCATCATTCTCAATTTGGTTAAAATATTGATGAATGCATAACTTATCATCGACCAAGTCGGCTTTCTCAATAGTGCAAAAATCCTGATAAATATTATTGCTTAATTTCCCGTTTTTTGCAAAATAAAACAAACTGGTTAACAGACCTCCAAAAGCATATATTCTTGGATAATTAACAAGCTTAACTGAATCAACCTGGCTTTCTATTTCATTTTCACCTACTTTATCTTTGTGAAAAAAACCTATACTTTCCTTGTCATTAGAAGCTTTAAAAAGTTTTTCATCTGACTTGCTGCAATGTGTTTTTAAGTCTGACAAAATAAAATTACTACTTAATTTTTGCTCAGCCTCTAATGAAATCCTCTCATTTTCAGATCTGAAAATAATTTGCTTGATACAAGATAAGGGCAACGGAGCAAGTATCAGCAGTAAATCTTCGCGTTCATTCACGCTGACCTCTATAACCTTATAATTTTGATTTCTAACACCGCCTTGTATAATTTTAGTCAAATCAATTTCAATCAAGCAGGCTGTCATATTTTCTTGTTCGCTAATGATTAAATCTAGTGTACTCTGAGGAATAGAATTTTTAAATACAGGGATAAATCCTGGATAATTTTCCAGCTCATCCTTGTAGTATTTATTTGGACTAAATCCATCAGGACTACTCATCAATCCTTGAGCCACCATCATTTTTAAATTATCGGTATTGGTGGGTAAAAACCACCTATTTTTTTTATTTGCCATTAGCTCAACCTCTTTCTTTGTAGTATTTTGTCACTTGGTAAAATTTTTGTAATATTGTTACTACTGCTTTGAAAAAATATCAACTTCTTAATAGCTCTAGAACTCATTACATACAGCTTTTTTCGCATACTATCTTCATCATTATTATAAATTTCAAAACCATTTAACATAACAAAAACCACATCAAACTCCAAGCCTTTGACGGAACTAGCATTAAGAACGACAACACCCCCTTCGCCAAAATCTATCTCTACCGCCTGTCCTGATTGATAACTTTGAATTTTAGGCTTTTCATTATCAAGCTCAATTTCCATACTCTCCAACTCCTTTTTACAAATATCTAATATGGTGGTTTTGGCAACCACAACACCAATTAAATTAGTAAGATCTCTATCTGCCTCTCTTAAAATAATTTTGATACACTGATGAAAGTCTTTATATTCATATAATATAGGGGTGCCTAATGCCGATTTTGAAGCTTCGGGTAATTCTGGTTTTGGACTAGACTTATCAGTAAAAAAATGCTGTGCCACCAAGGCAATAGGATGAGAGTTGCGATAATTTTGAACCAGCTCAATAACATCTTTAACCTCTAATCCTAATACATCTGTTAAATCTTTTCTACTTGAGTTTTTATTAGCCTCTAGTTGTTGATTTTGGTCAGCGACAATAAAAAAATTTTCATAACCAAAATCTATTAATCTTTCATAGTAGCCTGGCGGCATATCTTGCCCTTCATCAACAATCAAATGCCTTGTTGTCTCAGTAAGCTCGAAATTATTATCTTGTAAAAATTTATCTATTTTCTTATAATCATGTCCGAAATTTTTTATTAGAATGCTATTGCAATTTTGTATCTGTTCTTTATTAATATCTTTATCTTGTATCAATTTGTTTTTTATAAGCTTAAGGATGGCTCTTAATTCTTCATTAAAAAATGAAATCAAAGTATTGCTATTCAATCCTTGTGTCAGTTGATTGGTTGCCGAACTTAACACTCTGTTGTAAGTTAAAAATATACAGTCATTTTCATTACTAAATTTAATAGCCCTTAATAAAGCCACAACTGATTTTCCCGTCCCTGGACCACCCACAATTAAAAATTGACCGTCTTCAGGCAATCTCAAAACTCTATCCTGATCTTTGTTGAGGTCTTCAACTCCAGGGAGTCTAAATTTTCTTTTAGCCATTACCATGCTCCGCTACAAATTCCAGAAAATTAGGAATGCCTAACTCCTCACTTCCCTTAATAAAAACTCTGTCTAAAAATACATTTCCATATTCACAAGTTGTTTCTGGCACTAACACGCAGCCATGACAAGCTGCACGATTAAGCCAGTTAGGGCCCTGACCTTTATGCTCAGTGCAAACAGGATCAAGAGAGCACCACAACGCATGCTTGAAAGCATTATTTAATATTTTTAAAAAAGCTTTAGGTTGTGAGCTTTCTATAATACCACCAAGTGATCCAACCACATCAGGTACGGCGGTATAAATTAAGATACCTGCCATCTTTTCATTTTTAGAGTGGTAAATCCTCTCACTTAGTGAGGCAGCAGGATACCCCGCATTTGATTCAAGTTCACGAATGACCAAGTGTGCTAAAGTATGCAATAAAATGAATTGAGGTGTAATTACAAGCTCATTACTTAAATTCAGGCTTGATTTTTCATAACGTTCTAACACTTCATTTGCTCTTTTTTTAACTGCTGATAATTGCTCCCACTTGTCTATTATCTCTTCATTAAAAGTAAAAAACACTCCTTCACCAAATAATTCAATAGCTGGTAGCCAATCACTTTCACCCACAATATCTGGTGGTACCAAAAGCTGCTCCTGACCCTTTTCTGGATACCCTCTTTTAAACCCTTTGAAGACCAGTATCTCTCTTAATCGTTTAGCAATAATATGTCTATCTACTATTTTAATTAATGCTAGTAAGCCAGAATCCGTTTGCCCTACTGCTAAAGAATTCCAATCATTGGTTTTATGATCAGTAACAAAATCTTCATCGTCCTTAGGATTTTCTAATGGAGTTAAGAATGCTCTATATTCATCAGCTATTAAATCCCCTATGGTTTCAAAAGTACCAAAATTAGGATAGCCGTTGTTAATTTCATCAATTGCATTTTTAATATCTTCAACCGTACATCGATATTCAGATGCTAGGCTTTTTAACTTTCCTTTTTTTCTTAACGGTATCCTTATACTTTCCAATTCTCTAAGAGCAGTTGAGTTGTTATGCAATCTGTCTACTACAGTATTCTTGCTAATTCTTGATTCGGGTGGAATAACCAAGGCGGGAGTGCTTACTGGTGAATAAGCACTAGAATCATTAACTTCCACAATAGTTGCCTTAAAATTTTCACCTAACTCAGCTGATTCATAAATCCAAGGTTGAGGTCTATTTATAAAGCCTAGCTGTTGTTTTTCAAACTTATTAAAACTATTACATCTAGTGCATCTGATAATTGTTGTGCCATTTTTATCGGCGCTAAACTTTAAATAACTTTTTTGATAATCAGGCTCACACTTGCCTTTAAAATTTTTATGACAAATCACATGCCAAGGCACCTCATCTAAATCGCCTTTATTACTCACACAACACCAAACTACCTGCTTTAAAATTCCACTACACTTACAAAATACCTTTTCATCCATCTCTTTATTTTGACACTTCCAAGGATTAGGGTGTAATAAGCCACATTTTGCACAACTAGCATAAGTAGGAAATAACACGGCGGGTAAATAATTTCCTTCAATACTTTTATCTCCTTTATGAAAAATCTCTTGAGCTGCAGGTGGCATTCTAAGCTCTCCACCAATATTTAACGCTTGAGTAATGCGATTAACATAAGGAATAGGTGTCGTGGCATTCAAACCCTCTTTATCAGTCCAATAACGAGTATCTACGACTACCATTAGCTTATCTTCTGCACCGCGCACAATTGCACCTACACCAGAAGAAGATGTTAAATGGGAAAAACGCACTGGCGTATATTGCGACTTACTCTTCATTTTTTTTAAGTCCTGGTATCAATTTAACTAAGGCGGACTTCTCAACATTACGCATTGATTGTAAAGTTTGCCATCTACCATTTTTTTGATCAAAATTACAAATTAAATTTTGCGACCCTCTATCAGTTTCATAAAAAACCATTTTTGCTCTATTTTCATCGCAATACTCTTTCTCGGCTTGCCACTCATCAAGCAGTTTATCAATATGTCGCATGGTTTGCTGCCGTGCATCAGAATTATCTATGGCATTTTTACACCTAATTTTTAACACATTAATTACCTTTTTAACCTTGTCAATATTTTTGTCAAAATCGCCAGCATTATTATTATCTAAAAGCCCAATATCACTATGTCTTATTGCAACAACAATAGCAGAGTGTAAAGCTCTCATACGCGCTTGATGGGTAAAAGGGGTTAAACTTGATGGCTCAACAAATCGATAAAACCCCTCGTGATAGGAGCGAAAATTTTCGTAGTGTGACAAACTTCTGGCTTGAGTTTTATAATAATTAACAAAAACAATGCCAGGAGTTTTTCCGCGACCCACTCGACTACTAGCTTGAATATATTCTGCCGTGGTTAAAGGCTGACCGTTAATCACCATTAATGCCAATCTTTGCACATCTAGCCCTGTTGCTACCATATTGGTTGCTAACGCCACATCAATTGAGTGATTTTCAAATTTTTCTATTGCTAACGCGTTGAAAATTTGTGCATTCTCTTCAGCGCTTCTTTTGCTGGATAATTCTTTAATATTTAACTCACGAACGGGCAAATATTTATCAACAATTTGCTTTATTTCAGAGTCGGCTATATTTTGAAAATCATTAATTGTTTTGATATTTTTATCATGGCAAAAATTAGGGGAGACATCATCAACCGCTCTCATAAGATTCTCTAGTGTCATACTACTAAGTCTGCCACTAATACTACTTTGGTACAATGTACTACTATTGCTCAATCCTTTTAAACTACCATGATAGATAATTTGCGTCCACCAATTATCTATCAATTCTTCCTTGTCTTTGAATAGCTGTGTGGGTGCTGATAATAAAGTGGCCGCTAATGGGCTTAGGCTATTTTCCCTGCTTGGTAGTGGCGCTAAATACCCAACATACAACCTACCTGGTTTTTCATTCAGCGGTACAGTCTTGGCAAAATAGCTATCATCATAACGCAACCCTGATGGTGGAAATATTTTCATTTCTTTTGCAAATAATGACTTAACTTGCTGCTCGGCGTTTTTAATAGTTGCTGTTGAGGCAATGTATTTCACCCTAGCACCCCTAGCAATTAACGCTGTTTCAATGCCTACCTCATATAGACCAACAATAGAACCTAACGCATCTGATATTAAGTGCAACTCATCTTGAATGATTAGCTCTGGTGGCTTGTTACGCTTACCACCAAAGAAACTACTTGCTCGAGACTCCCAACAAAGTCTTGCAAATTTATCAACTGTTGCAATCAGAAGACTAGGAGGATTGGCATACAGCGCTTCATCTACAACATTACAAGGCAGTGGGTTACTCTGTGTTTTGCCAAAATCACAGTCATCATTAGTGCAGTAAAAATTAAAACTATCGTTCGTAGCTCGATAATTCTGTCGTTTAAATTTAGCCTCGCACCATGGGCAACTATTAATTACAAATTTCTCTAATTTGTTATCCTCAACATATTCAAGTGCATCTTTAAAGCTATTAGGACTAGTTGCCCCACCTACCCACAATCCTGATGAAAATGGCTCACTACCAAAGCTCTTGTTTTCTTGCCTAATAATATCCAAGGCAAATATAACCTTGTTAGCACGTACAAATTGCTGAGCTGTTAGTAGTCTCAATGTATAGCGCATTATTGCAGATGTGCCACTACCACTTGCAGGCGTTTCAAGACGACGATAAATAAACAAAAAAGTCATCAATCCTAAATAAGCTTCTGTTTTTCCTCCTCCCGTTGGAAACCAAATTAAATCTAGCGTATNACGATATTCATCATTTTCATTAATACTAGATTCTAGTGTCATCAAGATGAATGCTAACTGGAAAGGTCGCCATCGATAGAGTGATTTCTCCTTAATATTCCCCTTATTTTTATCACTTTGCTGCCATTGCATTAACATTGCTTTATTCATTGCCATAAAAGCAGTATTTGCATTATTGTTTTCTTTTAAAAGCTTAATACCTTGCTGCATTCTTTGCTTGGCAATCTCAAGGTTTTTAATAATATTTTTCGCAATTTCCAGGTCTGACTCAATATTTGATTTTTCTTCTTGTGATTTAATCCATTGTTCATAATTATGGATAAAATCCTCCAACTTATCAATAGCGCCATCCCGCTGTAAAAAGTCAAACTCTAAAACTTTATTGTCATTACCACCCGTGTCAGCTGTTACCTGTGGCACCTCAACTTTTGGCATAAAATCTGCCCAAATTTCTCTATCTCCTTGGGAATTTATTTTCCAACTAGCCGCAACACCATGCCCTACTGCATAAGCTTTTAATTCTTGGTAGCGCAATTGAATTTCTCGCTCTTCAGCATCCAATAAAGACTTTTCAGTAGCAGGATAATCAGCCACCTCTCCAGATTCAACAATGCACTTAAATTCAACTTCAAACAAAGTCTTCTCATTTCTTTGTTTGATAAACCCCTTGCCATCAATATCACTATCAGATATTCTTTGCTGATTGGATAGGGTTAAAGTAACAATATAGCCGTCATTATATGGACGCCACAATGCGTCTACTTCAGCTTTATTGCTAAATACTGCGTGTTGTTTTTTACCATTAGGTGTTAATTCTATTTCTTTACCGTCATCTGCTAATAGTGTTTTTTGCCAGGATTCAACTTTATCCTTGGTTTTGTTTTTTTTAAAACCTGAAGCTTTGTGATAAATCCTTAATTTGATATCATTGCCACTAATAAAAAAGGAAAAACCTGCTGATGAAGGTGGCATATAGCGTTGTGTTTTTCCAACAGATTGAATCTGGGTAGTTTCATTGGCATCAGGATTGTTAGTATATTCCTCTAAATCTTCCACAAGTGCATCTTCACTCATAATTGGAAATAATAAACCAGTAAAAAACCTCTCTAAAGGTTGTTTTCCCAGCAAAGTATCATTTTCCAATTTAAAGCCTGTAAGCTGCTTCTTAACATAAGCTGTAAACTCTCTTCTTTCTTCCATCAATTGAACACCTCTTTAGGATCAAATACTAATTAATTAACCTTTAGAGACCTTTGGGTACTGTAAAAAACTTTCTGTAAATTCAGCAAAGGCACTTGTTTTTATTTTTGCTTTTAAAAAAAAGTAAAAATAAAAACTCAAAAAAGTGCCCATCATCTATTCTATTGTTTTTTAGCATAAAAATAATAGAGGTAATAAATGATAAGCAATAGTAATTTTAAAGATTTTAATAGTGTTGGTGGTGATAATTTAAACAGTGTGCATGAGCTAATCTCAACCTACGGCATGGAGGCCATATTAATACCGATGAAGATGGCTTTGTAAAAAGTATGACCTATACCAAAGGCAGTGTGCATGACTCACAAGAGTTAGATGCATTGCTCGGTATTGATATTAATCATAGCAATGCTAATAATACTAACAAAGACAGTATAAAAACACCTGGACAGGTTTATGCTGATAGTGCTTACGCTAACAAACTCAATGATAAAAAACTCGGCAAGCAAAACAACAAGATCTTGCACAGAGCCTATAGAAACAAGCCATTAACCAAAGAGCAAAAGCAAGACAACAAACAACGCTCAAGCATTCGCTATATTGTTGAGCGTACCTTTGGACTGTTAAAGCAACATCACGGCTTAGGTAAAGCCAGATACCTTGGATTAGAGCGTAATAAAACTAGAGCACAACTGATTGCCATGAGTCATAATCTTAAAACTGGAATGAATATTTTTAAACGAATGCGAAGTTTGCAGGATTGTTACGTCCAGTGAGTGGCAAAAGGGTAAAAAGCAAGAAAACAAGAAAACAAGAAAACAAGCGTTAAAAGCGTTAAAAGCGTAGAGTTAAAGGTGATTTTTAGATTTTTATGTGAAAATATGAAAAAAATCTAGAAAGTTTTTTTAAAATTGGATGAAGTGGGATTAGGGGTGGGAATTATGAATTATTCAAAGGTCTCCTTTAATATAATTCACCAATTGTTTTCTTTGCTGCAAATACTTCATAAAAGATTTATCCTTTTTTTATCCATGGATAGTCTGCAATACTTGCACTTATTTGTATGCCATACATAGGCTCACCACCAATATGGTGTAACCAGTTATAGCCAGGAACTTCTTTACCGTAACTTATACCTGGCATATTATCTATTCCAATTCCATAGTCAGTTGTCACTAACTGCATTTCTCCACGCCAAACTTTGGATGGGTTAAGGCTTATTCCAGGAACAATATCTACCGACAATATGCGATACCTATCATTTGAAGAACTTAATACTCCTTTTGTTTCTTTGGCAATTATTTCTATATCTGAAAACCACTTATCAGCCTCCCATTCTCCTTTTACTGTATTAAGTGTTGTCTTATAACGAATTTGCTGTCCAAGGCTAATAAATTTAAGTTTACTGACAACACCTGGGTACTCTCTATAAAATTTACTTTTATGCATCAACAAACTATCGGACATGCCTTTTAGCTTGATTTTTAGGTAAGTAGGATCATTATCGTTATAGTCTTCAAATTCTTTAATTTCTGACCACTGTTTCTTTACCGTCGCCCTAGCATATTCAATCATTCGGTCTTTTTCGGTCTTTGGGTTTTGCTTAGCCTCCTCAAAATTGGTATTTTTAAATGAATTACTGTCTTCATTTACAACTTCCATTACATGAACAGCTTCTTTATTATTCTGAATTACAGGTTTTTTTCCATTAATATAACTTGTATAAGCCTGTCTTTCCTTTTCTGTAATTTCAGAATTAACCCCACCTTTATCAATATTTATTTCATGTAATATTTCTAAAATATCATCTGGATCTTTTTTGATTAATTTTGAAAATGTTTTTACTGTATACCTTTCATTGTCAAGTGGTTGTAATTTAACTAATTTTTTAACAGCTTTTGGCTTTCCATCTGGAAAATATTCAGGTAAAGAAAAGTAGCTGATTAGCTTTTTAAGGTCTACACTATTTAGCTTAATAGCATTTGATCGTATTTGGTTTACCCTTCTATGCACCTTATCAGTCATGTTAAAAATATGAAACCAAGGAGTTTCATATTTCAGAGTTCCAGGAATATCAACAATTTCAACATTTTTTTGAAACATTACTATACCACTAATACGATTTAGTGCGGATTTGTTAAATTTTTCTATTCCAGATTGTAAGAGGTAGGACTTTAAAGAGTCTCTTTGTTTTTTTATTTGCTGATACGGATTTTTTCTTCCCTTATTAACAACTGTTTTACTATTGCCACGTTTAATCACCCAGTCATTATTTTCAGAAACCTTCAGCTCTCCTTCATAATTTTTTAACTCTATAATGATTACTGCGCCCTCAGTAACTGCCAGAGCATCAATATCACTGCCATTTGCAAGAATATTACCAAATAGCATTATCTCTTCATCTCTATCGTCCCATATGCCTTTTAACAGGTCATATAGATCGTCAAATGCCTCATTCTCACTTGTATGATCAGAGCCTTTTTCACTCCGAAATGCTTTAAATCCCATAATTTCCTATATTAAACTTCAAATTTGAGTTTTTATCTAATGTAGGGTCATTATGAGTCATGTCTTTAATTTATGCAACTAGCTGCTTAAGTTTTTTAAGGATTTTAACCATTGCATAGGTATCAAGTTTGCAATATTCTAATAATGCAGTTTTGATTCTAGCAATCTCAGCTATATCTGTTGCCTTACCTAG
>JGI26382J51730_1001062_pt1 | contig 12276 bp, 8 predicted proteins | sample SaaInlV_165m_DNA_2_FD_51730 | JGI IMG/M metagenome (IMG submission 51730) | reverse complement strand
TCTCGCCTTATGGGTGCGTCTGGTATCCACGTGGGTACAATGGGTTACGGTAAGATGGAAGGTGGTGCAGATGATAGAAACATTGCATACATGATTGAGCGCGACAGTGCTGATGGTCCGGTTTATCATCAAGAGTGGTTTGGTATGAAGCCAACAACACCGATTATTTCAGGTGGTATGAATGCACTACGTCTTCCAGGTTTCTTCGAGAACCTTGGTCACGGTAATGTAATTAACACTTCTGGTGGTGGTTCTTACGGTCACATTGATTCTCCTGCAGCGGGTGCTAAGTCTTTACGTCAAGCATACGATTGTTGGATGGCTAAGGCAGATCCAGTTGAATTTGCTAAAGATCACAATGAATTTGCTCGTGCATTTGAGTCATTCCCAGGTGATGCAGATTCTCTATACCCAGGTTGGAGAGATAAGTTAGGCGTTCACAAGTAAATCTTGTAACCAATAGTTAATAAAAAGCCTCTGCTGCATGCAGGGGCTTTTTTAACTTACAAAGCATTAAAATTAATAATATTACAAATTTAGGATAGAGCTATGTCAGATTTCGATATCAATCAATTTAAAATTGAATCAGAGCCTTTTTATGAAGCACAATCAAACGAGGCTGAATTATACACTGCAGCATATAATGCAAGATTGCCAGTGATGGTCAAAGGGCCAACCGGTTGTGGTAAATCCCGTTTTATTGAGCACATGGCCTATAAGCTGGATAAGCCTATTATTACCGTGTCTTGCAATGAAGACATTACTGCTTCAGACTTGATCGGCCGTTTTTTACTAGATGCTAATGGCACACGCTGGGTAGATGGCCCATTGACTTTAGCAGCACGTCATGGTGCAATTTGTTATCTGGATGAAATTGTGGAAGCACGCCAAGATACCATGGTGGTTATTCACTCACTAACCGATCATCGCCGTGAGTTAATGTTGGACAAAAAAGGTGAGCTGGTTAAAGCGCACCCTGATTTCCAATTGGTGATTTCATACAANCCTGGTTATCAGAGNTTAATGAAAGACCTTAAACAATCAACCAAACAACGCTTTACNGGTATGGANTTTGATTATGCTGAAGCTAAGTTGGAGNCTTTAATTGTTACCAAAGAATCAGGTGTGGATGCTAAAACTGCAGCTAAATTAGTTAAGCTTGCACAAACCACGCGTAATTTAGTGGGTCACGGGCTTGATGAGGGTGCATCAACACGTCTTTTAAATTATGCAGGTACGCTCATCGCTTCAGGGGTTGATGTTAAGGANGCTTGTCATATGGCGCTTGTATGTCCAATCACAGATGATGCTGAGGTTCGCACAACGATGGGNGGTGCGATCGATGCTATTTTTGGCTAATGGCTAGTTATTAACGTGACTGAAGAAAGCCTACATCAACCCCTAGATTGCGCTTTTAAATCTGTTCAGGATGTATTTGCTTTAAATATTGAGCAAGCAACTGAAAAGCTTTCTGAGCAAGGTTTAGGTGAATATTATAAGGGTGCTGAATTTTTGGCTAAGATTGGCCAAGGTGACGTATTGTCGATTGCTTTTTTAAAGGTAATGCCATGGGTAGGTGAGTTTTACGGCGATGGAAGTATTAAAAAAATTGTTGATTTTGCTTATCACAAAATATCACGNACACCTAATAAAGATGCAGTAGAGCCATTTTTAAACAGCTTTATTGATGTTATTGAGCACACAAATCCTGATCAGCTTGATGAGTACTTAGCTTTAATTGAGTATCACTTAACCAAAACTACATTCTCAGTGCATGGTATTCATGACACACACTCTTCTCCATCATTAAAAGCCATACTTGCCAACATGCATTTGTTATTAGAGCAGTTAGAGTTTAATGGTATTTACGAATGGATTAATTATGGTCTAAGATATTTTAAAGATCATCCAGAGCGCCAAGAAGAGTATTTTTCACTCTCAACTGCTGACTCTAAAGCAGTGTTCCAGCGTCAACGCAAAGGTTTGCTGTTTAGCGATATTGAGCGCCCAATTAACTTGTTTCAAAAAGCATTGTGGGAAACGGATTTTATGTATGCGCCATATTCACCTGATTTTGAGAGGCTAGAGCATTTTCATCCGTATCTGGAAGATGATGTTATTCGCCTGCCTGATATTTATGAGGAATTAAATGGGGTTGATGCCTGTAAGCGTTACATGGCTTTAGTGGCACATCTAATCGCCCATCACCAGCACACGACTAAGATTGTGGCTGATAATGTGTCTCCACAGCAACGCTTCTTTACCGAGGTATTTGAAGATGCACGCGTTGAATATTTAGCTATGCAGGAATACCCAGGCTTAAAGAGTTTGTGGTTAAGCTTGATACCGATAGTTGATGAATTTGATTGCGATGATTCACACCAGTCTTGCTTGAGGCACCGGGCTATTATGCTAACTCGAGCGTTGTTAGACGATAACCACCCCTATAAAAATCAAACTATTTTAGATTATGTTGATAAATTCAAAACATTAATGAGTGCCGGTGAATCGACAACCTCTGACAGTTTAAGTTTAGGCTTAGGTTATTTGATTAAAACCAGAAGTGCTTCAGACGCATTGGCTAATATTTATTTTGAGAATACCGAAGTTACTTATCGTGACGATAATCGTTCAATATGGTTGTTTATCGAAGAGTTTGATGAAGAAGATAATATTTTTGAACATCAAAAAAAATCCGAAGATGAGGATGAAGATCAAATTGAAGTAATACCNCCTCATTATTATGATGAGTGGGATTATGCCCATGAATCATACAAGCCCGATTGGGCAGCGGTTTATGAGAGATTACACACGCATACAGACGCTTCTAAAATTGATAAAATTTTAGAGAAGCATTCGTCACTAGTAAAGCAACTTAAAAAGGTATTGGATTTACTCAAGCCTCAAAATAAAAAACGTCTACGTTATCAAGAAGAAGGTGCAGAGCTTGATTTAGACATTGCACTTCGTAGTGTGATTGATATTAAAAATGGCTCACAGCCTGACACACGTATCAATGTTGATTTTGAGCATGACTCCCGTAGTGTGTCAGTGTTATTGTTGCTCGATCTCTCTCAGTCGTTAAATGAAGTGGTGGGTGATTCAGGGCAAACTATTTTAGAGCTATCACAAGAGGCAGTGTCTTTGCTTGCTTGGGCAGTAGAACAATTGGGTGATAATTTTGCCATTGCTGGATTTAATTCTGACACTCGTCAAAAGGTGATGTATTACCATATTAAAGGCTATAGTGAGCATTGGGACGACACGGTTAAGTCTCGATTGGCCGATCTTAAGGCAGAGCTCTCAACACGCATGGGTGCAGCAATTCGACACGGAGCACATTATTTAGATCTTCAGCAAAGTGATAAAAAACTCATGCTCATTCTAACCGATGGCGAACCTGCTGATATTGATATGCACGATCCTCAAGCGTTGATTCAAGATACTCACAAGGCCGTTCAAGAAGCCCAACAAAAAGGCATGTATCCCTACTGCATTAGTTTGGATAAAAAAGCAGATGAGTACATTGCCGATATTTTTGGCTCACACTATTCGGTTATTGATCGTATTGAATCTCTACCAAAAGAGTTGCCACAATTGTTTTTATCGCTAACCAAATAATGTTTACAAATGTTGTTACTGCCACTATTGAATTTGACTATCAAGGTCAACATTATGATTTAAAAACCGTCATTGATATTGATCATATTATTCATCATGAGGATTTTTTTAATTCAGTCTATACCTCTGTTGCACGAGCAAATAACATAGGAGCGTATTCATATCAACTTGAAGTTATGCTTGATCAAGACATTCATTTTTCTAATGAAAAAGGCTGTGTTGTGGGTTGTGTTATTGATGGTAGTTTGGACTTGAACTTATTAAGAGAAAGTTATCAGAAGGCTGAATGCATTCCTAAGGTTGAGTTGATTATGAATCAACACATTCCTAAAGATCAACACAGTGAAATACTTACTAANGCACTTACTGCTGCTTATCTATTAGGAAAGAGTGGCAATTAATCTTTACTCAAACTCTTGTTCAACAAAATCAAGATCAATTTGAATATTGGATTTATCTAACAATTCTAAGCATTTTGGTACGGCTAAGAATATTGCTCCTAAACACACAGCAATNGCTGCCGGCTTGCCTGGTAGATTAATGATCAAACTGGTTCCTCGTGTGCCCGCTGTTTGACGCGACAAAATAGCCGTAGGCACTGTGCGTAATGAAACATTACGCATTTGCTCGGCAAAGCCATCAAAGATNCGCTCACAGACTGCATGCGTTGCCTCAGGGGTAACGTCGCGTGTGGTTGGGCCTGTGCCACCCGTAGTAAGAATAAGGTTGCAATTTCTGTTATCGGCAAAATCAATCATTGTTTGTTCGATTAGTGGCTGCTCATCTTCAATGATAATATTGTCGATTTCATAAGGTGACAATACTGCATTTTTAATCCAGTCTTGCATGGCAGGGCCACCAATGTCTTCGTACTCACCGCGTGCTGCACGATCAGAAATCGTGATGAATCCAATCTTAATTTTTGTGTTATTCATTTTATTGCCGATGATTAATTTAAGTTAATTTTACCCCTCAAGGAGGCCTCTAAAAAGAACGACCTAATGTTTATTTTGTTATTTTTATTTAAAAAAATATCCATTATTGATTCATATCAAGGTTTTGTATTTGTTTATAAGCAAAATCAACGTAACAAAAAATAGTAATTTCTAATTTTTTCTGTTTTCTTGATTCAGGTCAAGGTTTTATCGAAAAACATGAGAATAATAAAAATAAGAAAATTCAAATAAGCGAGGAATGAGTTATGGGTATATCAGCAATCAGTAGCCCAAAAGCGCAAGCTAATTCGGTACTAGCAGCGAATACAATTGCATTTACTGCGTGTTTTGCCGTTTGGGTAATGTTTTCTATTATTGGTATTCCAATTAAAGAATTGCTTGAATTATCCGAAACACAATTTGGCTTATTGGTGGCCACACCGATTTTAACGGGTTCAATATTTAGATTGCCAGTGGGCATGATGACTGATAAAGTCGGCGGTCGAATTGTTTACTTTATCCTAATGCTTGCCATGATTATTCCATTGTGGTTTATCGGAGATGCAACAGAATATTGGCAGTTCTTGGTATTGGGATTGTTCGTTGGTATTGCCGGTGCTTCTTTCTCAGTGGGTATTGCTTATACTGCTAAATGGTTTGACAAAGAACATCAAGGTTTTGCCATGGGTATTTTTGGTGCAGGTAATGCAGGTGCCGCACTGACTAAATTTATCGCTCCATCATTAGTAGTTGCTTACGGTTGGCAGATGGTGCCAAAGGTTTATGCCGTGGCCATGATTGTAGTGGTGATTTTGTATTGGATGTTTACTTATGAAGACCCTGCTCATAAAGTTGCATCAACTGTTACTGTTAAGGATCAATTAAAAGCACTTAACGATCCTAAATTATGGAAGTACATGCAGTATTACTCACTAGTATTTGGTGGATTTGTTGCTTTATCTCTTTGGATGACAAAATATTACATTAATGAATACGGATTTGAATTAACCACAGCAGCGCTACTTGCTGCAATTTTTGTATTGCCATCCGGTGTGATTCGTGCGCTCGGCGGTTGGTTCTCAGATAAATACGGTGCTTACAAAGTAACTTGGTGGGTAATGTGGATTTCACTAATTGCTCTGTTCTTTATGTCGTACCCGCAAGTTGCTTTAGTGGTTCAAACAACCACTGGTGAGTCGATGTTTGATATTAGTCTTAATGTTTGGGTATTTACAACGTTTCTATTTATTTTAGGTATTGCCTGGGGTTTTGGTAAGGCATCAGTGTTTAAGTTTTTATCGGACGAATACCCAGACAACATTGGTGTTGTTTCAGGCATTGTTGGTTTAGCCGGTGGTATAGGTGGATTCTTATTGCCAATCATGTTTGGTATTTTGATTGATTATACGGGCATTAATTCAGTTATTTTTATGCTTTTATACGGTGCAACTGCAGTATCACTAGTATGGATGTACTTTACTTTTGGTAAGGATCAAAAAGCTAAAAACATTCAACAAGCCAGAGACGATGCTTTTGATGAGTATGCACAGACACACGACAATCCAGAAGAAGTAATATCAGCTCGTGCAATATTAGAGCAAATGGATTTGATTAAGGAATTCAACGAAAGATACAACGCCTTTAAAGCAAAAGCTAAGAAAGAACTTGATAAATAATTTTAATGATTTTTAATAAAAGGAGGTCGTAATGGCTCAAGATATAAAAAAATGGAACCCGGATGATGAATCCGAGTGGGAGTCGGGAGGTAAAGCAATTGCGAATCGAAATTTGTGGATATCCATTCCGAGCTTACTTTCAGGATTTGCCGTATGGTTGATGTGGGGTATTATTACCGTGCAAATGCTAAATACAGGTTACGGTGGTTTTGATAAATCACAACTGTTTACTTTGGCAGCAATTGCAGGTTTGTCAGGTGCAACACTACGCATCCCATCGACATTCTTTATTCGTCTAGCCGGCGGTAGAAATACCATTTTCTTAACAACGTCATTATTAATACTACCAGCCTTAGGCTTGGGGATTGCCCTGTCTGCACCTGATACGCCATTTTGGCATTTTCAGATTCTAGCGCTGTTATCTGGTTTTGGTGGCGGTAACTTTGCCTCTTCAATGTCAAACATATCATTTTTCTTTCCGAAGAAGATTCAAGGATATTCTTTGGGCATGAATGCTGGTTTGGGTAACTTTGGTGTTACTACAATGCAAATTGTTATTCCATTAGTAATGACACTCGCAGTAATGGGTAATCCTACTGAGCTTCAAATTGCCTCAGGCACACTGATTGGTAATTCCAGCAGGTACCGATACTTATTTGCAAAATGCGGGTTACGTTTGGTTAATCATCTTGATTCCACTTGCTATTGCTTCTTGGTTAGGAATGAATAACATCACCGAAGATCATGTGTCTCCTAAGATTGGGTCGACACTAGGTGCATTTATTAAGATTATCGTTATGTTAGTTCTGGGTTTAGCAACTGCAACATTTGGTTTATGGTTAATGTTGCCTGAAGTTGCGTCCGGATCAGGATTAATGGTGAGTAAATGGGTAGTATTACCAATCATCATTGCGCTAACCGTATTGCTGCTTAAGTTGTTACCATTAGGTAAGGATTACAAGAAGGTTTAAAGCGTCAATACAAGATCTTTGAAAACAAGCATACATGGGCAATGACCATTATCTATGTAATGACCTTCGGATCGTTCATTGGTTACGCGGCTACTTTGGCTTTATCTATTAAAGTGATCTTTGGCTTCCAACACATTATGGTTGATGGCATTATGACTCATAATACGGTTAATCCAAATAGTCCTTCAGCATTAACTTATGCTTGGATGGGCGCTTTCGTTGGTGCGCTTATTCGTCCAATTGGTGGCATGATCGCCGATAAGATTGGTGGTGCAAAAGTAACTCAGATTATTTCTGGTGTTATGGTGTTATCAGCATTAGGTGTGGCTTATTACATGAAGCAAGCTTATGCCAGTGCAACGCCTGAAGAGTTCTTCTGGCCATTCTTAATTCTTTTTGTTGTGTTATTTGCAATGACTGGCTTAGGCAACGGATCTACTTTTAGAACAATTTCACAGGTATTTAACAAAGAGCAGGCTGGTCCAGTTCTAGGTTGGACATCTGCGGTTGCTGCTTATGGTGCATTCATTATTCCGAAAGTATTTGGTGAGCAGATCAAGCTAACAACACCTGAAAATGCTTTGTACGGTTTTGCAGTGTTCTATGCAGTATGTATGGTGATTAACTGGTGGTTCTACTTACGTAAGGATGCAGAGTTTCATAATCCATAAACATTAACAACATAAATTGGGGTGGTTAATAACCGCTCCTCTTTATTAAAAATAATTTTGTGAGTTATTTTTAATAAAGAATATGATTTTATTGACCTAAGTCAAGGTTTTATACAAGACTACGGGCAAAATAAAAAATAAAGTTTAGTAAGATTTTTAATTAACAAAGAAGAGAGATAAAAACAGGAGAAAGGACTATGAGTCATTTTTTAGACAGACTTAAATATTTTAATCGCATTAAGTCAACTTATTCAAAAGGACACGGCATTGTTACCGAAGAGGATCGCGCATGGGAAGATACTTATCGCAATCGCTGGCGTCATGACAAGGTAGTTCGCTCAACGCACGGTGTAAACTGCACGGGCGGTTGTTCTTGGCAGATTTTTGTAAAAAATGGTCTGGTATCGTATGAAATGCAACAAACGGATTATCCACGTACTCGTGAAGATTTACCAAATCACGAACCTCGCGGTTGCCAACGTGGTGCCTCATTCTCATGGTACTTATATTCTCCACACCGTATTAAATACCCATTAGTTCGTGGTCGACTACTTGATTTATATCGCGCTGAACGTGCCACTGGAAAAGACCCTGTTGAAGCTTGGGAAGCAATCCAATCTGATAAAGAAAAACGTGATTCATACGTTGGTGTTCGTGGTTTAGGTGGCTTTGTTCGTGGAAACTGGGATGAGGTAGTTGAAATGACAGCTGCTGCAAACGTCTACACCATTAAAAAATACGGTCCTGACCGTATTTATGGTTTTTCTCCAATTCCAGCAATGAGTATGATTTCATACGCAGCAGGATCAAGATACTTGTCTATGATTGGTGCGGGTGTTGGCTCGTTCTACGATTGGTATTGTGATTTACCACCAGCTTCTCCTCAAGTATGGGGCGAGCAAACTGACGTTCCTGAGTCAGCTGACTGGTACAACTCTAAGTACATCATTATTTGTGGTGCAAACTTACCAATGACACGTACGCCAGATGCACACTTTATGACTGAGTCGCGTTACAACGGTACTAAAATTATTTCAATGGCGCCAGACTATGCAGAATACGTTAAGTTTGCTGATCTTTGGATGCCTGTTAAGCAAGGTACAGATGCAGCTGCCTTTATGGCAATGGGTCATGTAGCGCTTAAAGAATTCCACGTTGATAAACAAGATCCATACTTTACAGAATATGCACGTAGCTTTACTGACTTCCCAATGCAAGTTATTTTGGAAGAGGTTGACGGAAGAATGGTTACAGGTCGATTCCTTCGTGCTTCAGATTTTAATAAGAACATGGGTGAAAAAAACAACCCTGAGTGGAAGACTGTTGTTTTTGATTCTAAATCAAAAACCTTTGTTTCTCCAAACGGATCAATCGGATACCGTTGGGGTGAAGAAGGTAAATGGAATATTCTAGAGAAAGCTAACGGTAAAGATATTGAGCAAGAGCTTAGTTGTATTGATAATTCTGATGCAGTTGTTGATGTTACTTTCCCACACTTTAATCCTGAAGAGGGCGATTCATTAGTTCGTAAGATTCCAGTACGTAAACTTAAACTTGTTGATGGTAAAGAAGTAATGGTAACGTCAGTTTGTGATTTACAAATTGCACAATATGGTATTGATCGTGGTTTAGGTGATAACCTAGCTACTTCATACGATGATGAAAGCACACCTTATACGCCAGCATGGGCTGCCAAAATTACGGGCGTTCCAGCTGCTGATTTAGAGCGTACAGGTCGTGAATTTGCTGATAACGCTTCGAAAACTCGAGGTAAATCAATGGTTATTTTGGGAGCAGCGATTAATCACTGGTACCACAATGACATGAACTACCGCGGTATTATGAATTTACTACACATGTGTGGTTGTGTAGGTCAATCAGGTGGTGGTTGGGCTCACTATGTAGGACAAGAAAAATTACGTCCACAAGCAGGTTGGGCGCCAATTGCATTTGGCTTGGACTGGAATCGTCCACCGCGTCATATGGCTTCTACTACGTATTGGTACTTCCATACGGATCAGTGGCGTTATGAGCGTGTTGAGGCGGATGATTTATTAGCCTCTACCGCTAAAGCTAAATACAAAGGCAATCAGTTGGCCGACTATAACGTTGCAGCGCAACGTATGGGTTGGACGCCATCGATTCCTCAGTTTGATCAAAACCCATTAGAGTTAGCTAAAGAAGCAGAAGAAGCTGGCGCAAAAGATGAAGCGGCAGTATCTCAGTATGTAGCTGACAAACTTAAAAGTGGTGATTTGAATTTTGCTTATGAAGATATTGATGCAGAAGACAACTTCCCACGTAACTTATTTGTATGGCGTGCTAACCTAATTGGTTCATCGTCTAAAGGTCATGAGTATTTCTTAAAGCATTTACTCGGCGCACAAAATGGTGTACTTGCTGAAGGCACTGAAGGTGAAGCTTGTAAAGAGATTAAGTGGCATGAAAAAGCCCCAGTTGGAAAGCTAGACTTAATGGTTGATATCAACTTCCGTCTAAATTCAACCGGTGCTTATTCTGATATCGTGTTGCCAACGGCAACTTGGTATGAAAAAGCTGACCTTAACACAACAGACATGCACCCGTTTATCCATCCATTGGGTAAAGCAGTTGATCCTGCATGGGAATCTAAATCTGATTGGCAGATCTTTAAAACCATTGCTAAGAAATTCTCAGAACTTTCTGAAAAGCACTTAGGTGTACAAAAAGACGTAGTATCACTGCCAATGCAGCACGATACTCCGATGGCGATGGCACAACCATTTGGTGAAGTTAAAGACTGGAAGAAGGGCGAATGTGACTTGATTCCTGGCAAAACTGCACCAATATTCAAGGTAGTTGAAAGAGATTTCCCAAGTACTTATGCTAAGTACATTGCCTTAGGTCCATTAATGAACAAGCTAGGTAATAATATTAAAGGTATTGATTGGAATACGGATAAAGAAATTACAGAGCTAGCTACGTTAAATGGTGTCATTAAAGAGGAGGGTGTTTCTAAAGGCATGCCATCACTTGCACAAGACATTCATGTGTGTGATGCGGTAATGCGTATGGCACCTGAAACTAATGGTGAAGTAGCGCATAAGTCTTGGTCTGCACAGTCTAAGAAAACAGGTATTGATCATTCACACCTTTATAAAGGTCGTCAAGACGAGAAAATTACTTATAGAGATATTGTTTCTCAACCACGTAAGATTATTACCGCACCAACTTGGTCAGGTATTGAGTCTGAAGAGGTGAGTTACAACGCTTGTTACACTAATCTTCATGAGCACATTCCTTTAAGAACATTAACAGGTCGTGCGCAATTCTATCAAGATCATGAATGGATGCTAGACTTTGGTGAAGGTTTCTGTGCTTACAAGCCAGCAATTGACATGAAGACACATAACAACATTCCTGATAGTGTTAAGAAGAAGCCGCACTTAGTGCTTAACTGGATTACGCCACACTCTAAGTGGGGTATTCACTCAACTTATCAAGATAACTTGAGAATGTTAACACTCTTCCGTGGCGGTCCATACTTCTGGATTTCTGAAGAAGACGCAAAATCAGTTGGCCTTGAAGATAATGATTGGGTAGAAGCGGTTAATGATAATGGCGCGGTAACAGCTAGAGTGGTTGTTTCGCAAAGAGTGCCAAATGGCATGGCACTTATGTATCACGCTCAAGAGAAGATTGTCAATGTTCCAGGCTCACCAACCACAGGAAAACGTGGTGGTATTTTGAATGCGGTAACGAGAACAGTACCTAAACCAACACACATGATTGGTGGCTATGCTCAGTTGTCTTATGCATTTAACTATTACGGTACAGTGGGTTCAAATCGCGATGAATATGTGATTGTTCACAAAATTGAAGATCAAGATGTGGACTGGTTAGAGAAACCATTAACCCCTGAAAGAGAGGCAGCTAAGAATCCTCCAGGCATCAATAATTAATCTAGGAGAAGAGAGATGAAAATAAGAGCACAAATTTCGATGGTACTGAACCTAGACAAATGTATTGGTTGTCACACTTGTTCGGTTACTTGTAAAAATATTTGGACTAACCGTAAAGGCGTAGAGTACGCTTGGTTTAATAACGTTGAATCTAAGCCTGGTATTGGTTTTCCTAAAAATTGGGAAGATCAAAGTAAATGGAAAGGCGGCTGGGAAGTTGTCAAGAATAAGTTAGAGCTTAAAGCGGGTGGTCGTATGAGTAAGTTGGCAAATATTTTTGCTAATCCTAATATGCCAGAAATTGACGATTACTATGAGCCATATGATTTTAAATATCATAAGCTACAATCGTCTCCATTGCTTGAGGCAACGCCAACGGCGCGCCCTGTATCGCAAATTACCGGTAAGGATATGGATAAGATCGAATGGGGCCCTAATTGGGAAGACGATCTAGCAGGTGA
>JGI26382J51730_1001061_pt1 | contig 12282 bp, 16 predicted proteins | sample SaaInlV_165m_DNA_2_FD_51730 | JGI IMG/M metagenome (IMG submission 51730) | reverse complement strand
CAAAAACTAATGTCCAAGGTCTCATAAGAATATTTTAGGTTTATGAAAACTTTACATTTAGTTGTTACAGAAAACTGTGAACTTTGTGAAAAGGGTTTAAAGACTATCACTCTTTTAAATAAATTTTTTAAAATTAATACCGTTCAAGTGGAAGATGGATTCCAAGAATATCTTTTAAGAGTTCCTGTGCTGCTCAATGGAAACAAGGTCCTCGATGAAGGAATTTTAAATAAAGGTACTATTTTAAAGAACTATTTATTTTCTTAAATATCTATTGGTTTTGAGAGATCTCTATTTTGAATTTCATATTCTAAGAACTCAATAATTTTTTCTGCAACATCAATTCCGCTTGCACGTTCAATCCCTTCAAGTCCAGGTGATGAGTTAACTTCTAAAACTAATGGTCCACGATCTGATTGAATCAGATCAACACCTGCAACTTGAAGACCTAAAACTTTCGCTGACCTTACAGCACTCTCTTTTTCCTCATCAGTCATCTCATAATTTAAAACAGACCCTCCAAGATGCACATTGGATCTAAATTCACCAGGTTTGGCTTTTCTCTTCATCGAAGCAACAACTTTATCACCAACTACTATCGCTCGGATATCTTCACCGTCTGCTTCTTTAATAAACTCTTGAATCAAAATGTTTGCATCAATATTTTTCATTGTCTCGATAGCACTAATTGCAGCCTCCATAGTTTCCGTAAGAACGACACCTCTCCCTTGGGTACCTTCTAATAGTTTTATTACAAANGGAGGTTCACCTACTGTATTAAGGACAGCTTCAATATCTCTCGAAAAATGAACATAGCCAGTAACGGGCATTTCAACACCACTATTACCAATAAGTTGAAGAGCTCTTAGCTTATCTCTTGAACGACTAATCGAGGCCGAAGAGTTAGCTGATAGAGAACCCATTAATTCAAATTGTCTGACCACAGCCGCACCGTAGAATGTCCAAGTTGCTGCAATTCTAGGAATGACCGAATCAAAACTAAGTTCATCACCTCTGAAAAAAATTCTTGGGTTTGCTTTTGCAATATTCATATAGCAACGGAGATAACTCACAACTTGTGTGTCGTGACCTCTTTTTTTTGCTGTTTCATACAATCGTGAAGTTGAATACAAATTTATATCTTGAGAGAGAATCCCTAACTTCATTTCTTAATTTTTCTTTCTTTATCATTTGATTTTGTTAAAAAACTAATAGATGGATTTACAACCCATCTTCTTCCAAGTGCTTTTCTTCCAATCAACATTGTGTAATCCATCGGCCCTCTGTCAGTTAATGTAAGTTCAATCTTCTTAGCAATACCATCCATTAATAAAGTAGTTTTAATATATGGTCTTTTTTCAACATCTCCATTTGAACTCTTTATTCTTTTATAACCCTCAAGCGGGGCCGAGGTTTTTCTAACAGTATTATTTCTTTTCATGACTGTGAATTTTACATATTTAACTTTGTTTCTAGATACAATTTTTATATCTGCAGCATCAATTGAAGCAAGATTGGCACCTGTATCAATTTTTGCGATGACACTTACAATGTTTAAATCAGGTAGAGCTGCATTCTCTTTCCAGCCTACGACTCTCTTAGCCCTTTTTTTTGCAGCCACTTAGAGAACTACGTAAAACAATAAGCCCGCAAAAGCGATTAGAGCTAAATGAAAATAGATAACAGGTAACATAGCAAAATATTAATTAGTTTTTGAAAAGAAACAAAGTGTTTTTTAAGGAGTTGTACTGACCGCTTCTATATTTTCTTCGTCTTCTTCTGTTTCAAGAAGACCACAATCAATGAGTACTTCTTCTGTATTTCCTCCACCGAATACCACTCTTTCAAACACAACAACCGCCATAAGTTCTTCTTCAGTTAATTTACCTTGGAATCCAGGCATGCCGCCGATTGATATTGTATCTTCAGCACCATAAGCTGCTCCTACTTCGGCCTGCCAGCCAGCTGATCCAAGTTGTATCCACTTCGCGTGATCTGCACATGTTGGGAATGTTTTATAAAGTGCTCCGCCGATAAAAGATGGTCCAACACCACCCCCACCATTAGCCCCGTGACAACCAGCACATGCCGCGGCACCTGAATATACTTGCTGACCCACAGCTACATAATTAACAGCGTTTGTAGAGGCTACACCTTTTCCTTCAAAGGGTGACCCATCACAATTAACAGTTTGTTGAGATTTTCTATCTACATCTAAGATTCCATTTACTCCGCATTCCTGTGCACCAGAAGTATTAATCATTCCTATGAGGATAAATACTGGAATAATCATAAAGCTAAAGTTCAACCACCTTGGGAGAGTAGTGTCAGTATTTAACTTAATACCCATAGTGTTGTTGGCCATGGAGACTTTTTTGATTACAGTTTCAACTTTTGTTGTTACTGATTTAGCAACAGGAGCCTCTTCAACTACAACTTCTTCTACAGGAGCCTCTTCAACTACAACTTCTTCTACAGGAGCCTCTTCAACTACAACTTCTTCTTTGACTTCTTCTACAGGAGCCTCTTCAACTACAGGCGCTGATGCGGCAATTGCCTCTCCACCAGCCCATGATTGTAAAACTTCTTCAACAGTATTTCCAGATGCTTCAGCTCTTGCTTCAGCAGACCTTTGCACAAGGGTCTCTGGAGCTCCTAGTATCTCTGCTACTTTTGCTAATAATTCACCCACTTATATCACAGCAACTTTCCTTCGTATTAATTTTGGATAAAGTTTTAGCACCAGAATAGTAACCAGCGGGGTAGGTGGGACAAACAGCTTGTATAGTGCCATCACTGAGTTCTAATACCATTCCATCAAAGTTTCTTGAAGTCATATATTCTTCTGCATCCTCTTGACAACAAAAAGGTTTTGAACATCTTGTAATATCCCAATCGTTGTTTACCTGTTTTTTACTCATTTACTTCCCCTAAAGATAATAAATAAGTTAATAAATAATCTAAATCTGAGGTGCTTAAGAAATCATAGTTAGGGTGAGGAATAGTATCTCTCACTGATGCAGAGTCTGTTAAATATCTAGTTAACCATTTTTCATTGTTGGTGGGTTCTCTTGTTGCCGATGTAGATAAGTCTGGGCCTAATCGAAGTAATCCAGTGTTCTTTATAATTACTTCATCGGCAAATTTATTTTTTAAAATTTTACCATTCTGTGAATCTGGTATTAAAAGTCTTACATTTTGTGTATGACATGATTGACAATTTAAATCGTTATAAACTTGAGCACCTTTTAATACTTCTTGGCTTACTGCAACCTCATTATTTAGAGACTCAGCAACCAAATCAGCACTCTGATTTTTAGGTATTGCAAATGCAAAGAAGTAAGTAAACATGGCAACACCTAGAACACCAGCGATGAAGATTAAAGAGCTTTCCTTTTTTAATTCAACAGATTCCTCCTCAATAACTTTCTCCATTGTTTCCACAGGAGCCTCTTCAACTACAACTTCTTCTTTGACTTCTTCCACAGGAGCCTCTTCAACTACAACTTCTTCCACAGGAGCCTCTTCAACTACAGAAGTCTCAGCTGCTGGCGCTGATGCGGCAATTGCCTCTCCACCAGCCCATGATTGTAAAACTTCTTCAACGGTATTTCCAGATGCTTCAGCTCTTGCTTCAGCTGATCGCTGAACCAATGTTTCTGGAGCTCCGAGTATCTCTGCTACTTTGGCTAATAATTCACTCATCATTATCTCCTGATATCTCTGATACAGTTTCAGACTCAGTAACGGATCCACCAATAATTGCTTTTAGTGTTGAGAGGGTAAATAAGAATGTTGAAAGTAAAAATAATAAAGATAGAAACAATATGAAAGTGTATGGAGTTGAAATTAATGACCATGTGATCAAGAAACCTTCTCCATAAATTGTTGGATTACCTGCATTTGCACCAGCATTCCATGAAAATCCCGAATTAATTCCAATTAAGGTATTCAATGAAAGTGTCGCTACAACAGAGGTTCCTAAAAGATAAGCATTAAAAGTTTCCAATCTACCATAGATGAATTCTCTTCCATATATTTTTGGCACTAGATGATAGACAAATGGAATCAAGATAAGAATGAGACTATACATATATCCGTAACGGACACTGTATTCAAAATTAGTAAGACTTACAATCGGCGTTACATTAGATATTGAACTAATAATTTGTAAAACATTTGTTAATCCAAATACGACAAAAGCAAAACTTATCAGAACTGAAAAAACAGGCTCTTTATTTTCTTTTGTAGCNATNGTCTTTGAGTAATTAACTATTAAAGCAAGGAGTGGAATTATTAGGCTAAGAGAGAGGTAAATTGAGACATTCTCAATCCAGTCAGGTAACGTAGTTCCGTAAAAATATTTAAAACCAGTCCAAGGTAATAGGAATAAATAACCCCAGAAACTTATTGTCCCCAGTGTTTTACTGAATAAAGTTGCTTGCATACCTTTAGTTATCAAGAAGTAAAAAATTGATAAGAATACAAACGAACAACCAACATATATATGTGTTGACAGGTACATAGAATTTATGAAAAAGTTATCAGACATAACGGTGTATTCGCTTCTGTAAATTAGTAATGAAATTAGATAAAACACAACAGCCCCAAGTAGAAATTGACTACTCAAAAAGATTGAGGGTTCTTTTTTAGCTAAAAAGTTTAATAATATGAGACCTAAAAAAGCTCCGACTAAGAGTATTTTAATTAATAAAAGAACAGATGTATTTCCAAGATCGAGTAACTGTTCAGGTGATATAAAAGCTAGTACCACATCTATAAATTCAATGCCGATTAACCCAAGTCCGGTGAGGAAGAAAAGAGGAAATATAATTATCGATCTTCCTAATGACTTAGACAAAAGGTAGACAACTGTCACAACCAATATAAAAGAAAATAAAAAATTGAAACTGATTTGGTTCGACAGCTTATCTAAAAATCCATAATTTAGAACCTGGTTTCCAGGAAGAACATTTGAGAAGGATCTAAAGGCATCTTTTAAAAAATTTATTGAAGCAGATAGTAAAACTACTAAAGGAAGTAGAAAAATAAAAACTTTGGATAAGTCTTGTTCATTGTTTGGAATCAATTTTATTTTCATCAATTTCTATACTAATTACTCAAACAAACTTTAGTAGTAAACATAATAAATACAGAGAAAAAACTTAATAAATTAATAAAAAAACTTATTCATTCAATTTATAATATTGCATGGTTTTGCGATAAAATAGAATGTAAACATTAAGGAACTGCGTTGATAAATTTTGTATATAGAAACCGAGTAAAACTCGGTTTACCAACTTTCTTTGCTGGCTTAGGTAGCTTGACGGGTGGAGTTATAGTTGCTCATTATGCAGGTTTTCCTCAAGGTGAAATTGTAGATTATTTCAACTGGATACCAAGAGGTTGGCTTCCACAGACCATTGGTCAATTTATTGCCTTTAGTGGCAGTCAATTAATTCTTATTGGATTAGTTCTTATGGCATGGAGCGATAAACCACTTACCTGGAGTAAGGCAGCATATTTTTCTTTTTTAAGCTGGCTTCAACTTACATTAATTTTTGGGGTCCTTCCATCGGAGTGGCTGAACCTAGCACAAGGTCCATTAGAGTGGACTAACCAAAGAGAGTTTATTAAATTTCCACCAATGTTATTTCTTGGTAATGAAGTCTCTATGAGCTTTGGAGCTTTGAAAGATGTTATCCAATTAGGAATATCACAAGGTGCATTAATTGCTGTCTTTGTGCTTGGGTACATGGTTCAAGATATCAATAACATGAAAGAAAAAGGCAAAGTTAAAATTTCTGACTATGGCAAAAAAGTCGTGAAAACAGGTACAGATGGCTAAAAAATCTGAAGTACTAATAGAAATGCCAGAGTTTGAAAAAAAATACAATCTTGCAATGGTTGATGCACAAAAAGTATCATCTAGAGTTCGTCCGAAACAATTTCTTCATATCGACGAAGCAGAATGTATTCTTTGTGAGGGTTGTGTAGATATTTGTCCGTGGAAATGTATCCACTATTTATCTGTTGATGCCATCGATGACTCTGTAAATGTAGAGTCTCCCAATGCAGAAGAAGCTCCAGGCTTTTTCGTCGTTGACGAAGATGCTTGTACAAGATGTGCGCTCTGTGTTGACAGGTGTCCTACTGGAGTAATTTCATTAGGTAAATTTGCTGGATCTTTAGCTGATGCAGCTGTTGAGAATGGTGTGTATACAGCACCTTGGGATGAAGACTCAGGGGAAAGAACTGACAGACACGGGTATATATATGGAAGGTTATAAAATAATATAATGGCAAAATTAACCCTTAAAGAGAGATTCAAAAAAGTATCCGCCGGTTCCGGAGATGCAGCTAGAGCAAGCAAGTTTGCGACAAGTATTTTTCGTCCAGGCTCACCTTTTAGAAAAGGTTATTCTGATAGCCCGAGAAACAGATCATATGTAGTGATGAACAACGTTCTCTATCACTTACACCCTGTAAAAGTGAAACGACATGGTGTGCGTTTGTCATACACACTTTGCCTAGGAGGAATGAGTTTCTTCCTATTTATAGTTCTGACTATTACAGGTATTTGGTTGATGTTTTACTTTCGACCAACAGAGATGGCCTATGCAGATATTCAGGCCCTACAGACGAGCGTAGCATTTGGTTCCTTAGTGAGGAATATGCATAGGTGGGGAGCACACCTTATGGTTCTTGTAGTTTTTCTTCATATGTCACGAGTTTTTTATCATGGAGCATATAAAGCACCTAGAGAATTTAACTGGGTCATTGGCGTTATTTTGTTATTTTTAACATTATTTCTGTCTTTTACTGGCTACCTTCTTCCTTGGGATCAGCTGGCTATTTGGGCTGTTACTGTCGGTGGCAACATGGCAAGTTACACGCCGGTGTTTGGCGCCCAAATTAAGTTTGGGTTATTTGCTGGCTTAGAAGCAACAACAGCTACATTGCTCAGATTCTATGTATTGCACGTTCTATTCTTCCCATTCATCATTGTTATCTTTATGGCAATTCACTTTTGGAGAGTTAGAAAAGATGGAGGTATCTCTGGACCGCTCTAGAGAATTATAAAACATGGTTGATATCCCAGAACACTTACTTTTAAGATCCGCAGAAGCTAGAGCTAAGGCTTTGGGGATTACTGTTGAGCAAGCTCTTGCTGAAATGAAAGGTGAAGCTACCCCGACTGTTGTCGACGAGGAACCAGAAGTTATTGAAGTAGACTTACCTACACCAGTTGAAGCTGAAGCACCTGCTCCTGTAGAAACTCCTAAAGTTGAAGCAACACCTGCAAAAGCTGAAGCACCTGCTCCTGTAGAAACTCCTAAAGTTGAAGCAACACCTGCAAAAGCTGAAGCACCTGCTCCTGTAAAAGCAGCAACACCTGCNCCTCCAAAAGCAGATACGCCAGAAGAAGTAGATTTTGCTCCAGAAGTNAAAGTAACACAAAGACTATTAACTGTNGTTAAGGCAAAACCAATTCANAAAGCGGCATCTGAGCCAGTTGATAAAGTTAACACTTGGCCACACCTCATGCTTCCAGAGTTTATTTCATTAATGGCAATGATGGCATTTTTAATTTTATTNAGTGCAATACTNCAGGCACCACTTCTAGAAGAGGCAAATCCAAATATTACNCCTAACCCAGCAAAAGCTCCTTGGTACTTTCTTGGNTTACAGGAGGCATTNTCTTATTGGGATCCGCAGATTGCTGGAGTTATGATTCCACTTGTTATTGGCTTAATTGGTTTTGCAGCTATTCCATATATTGATAGAAACAAGGAGAACAATCCGTCAAAGAGAAAATANGCAATCATGATGTATACATTTTTCCTAGCTGGAGCTGGAACACTTACGATAATCGGAGTGTTGTTTAGAGGACCTGGTTGGAACTGGACGTATCCATGGATTGACGGCATATGGTTTGATGACTTATTAGATTGGATATATTTCGAATGAGCATAGTTGAGCTATCTTTTATTGCCATTGGGGCAATAGGTTTATTAGGTGTTGTAGGAATTGTCGCAATTGTTAGCGGTAGAGGACCNGGAAACATTGATTGGAAGAAAAACTTAGACAAACGAGCTGTAAAAGCCGAAAAGAGTAAAGAAAAGACAAGTTTTTTTGCACCCTCAAAACCAAAATCAGTTGAAGAAGTAAATGTCGAAGAAGTTNCAGCAGATGAAACTGAAGAAGTTGTAGAAGAGACTGACGGCTCAATCAAAATTGAAGAAAAAGTNGTTTACGAAGAAATCTCTGAAGAAGAGAGATACATCACAAGAAAACAATTTTTAGGAAAAGCACTTGGAGGCACGTTTGGAGCTTTCATGGGAATCCAAGCGCTGGCATGGCTTGGGTTTCTGTGGCCAAAAGTATCAGGTGGTTTCGGTTCCAAGGTTGATGCTGGGAAAATTGAAGATCTGAAAAATCAAATTATACAAGCAGATGGTTCTGTTATACCTGCTTTCATTCCAGAGGCACGAGCATATGTTTTACCATTCAGCGAGAGTACCGCAGGAGATTCACAATTTACTGACGGATCAACAATTGCTGATGGATTAGTCGCCGTTTATCAAAGGTGTGTCCATCTTGGTTGTAGGGTTCCATGGTGTAACTCATCTCAAGGTTTCGAATGTCCATGTCATGGTTCAAAATACAATATGGTTGGAGAGTATTACGCAGGACCAGCACCCAGAAATTTAGATAGATTCGNAGTAAATGTGTCATCAGCAGGAAAGCTTATTATTGANACAGGTACAATTATTGAGTCCCCTAGAGCTCCAGGACTTTCTGTAAAATATCCTCAAGGTTTATCATGTATCGCTTTAGCTCCAACTGAAGAGTCTTAATGAATAGTTCTATTTTCATAACCCTTCTTTCATTAGCTATTGTTGGTGCTTTGGCATACTTTGCTGCTGTTGGGTTTAGAGGTTCTGGAAAGAATGAAGAGCTACCTGCAAACCTTACAAAATATAAATCTGATGATGAATTGGAAACCAAACACCTTGATAAGTCATTGTCATGGGCTGTACTTATTGCTTCCCTTTTAACTATTATGATTCCACTTTATTATCTTGGTGAAGACTCACGACAAGAGAGTTTCGTTGAAGAGTTTGAAGATGTCTCCGTAGAAAGAGGACATCATTTATACGAAGAATTTGGCTGCGGCAATTGTCATGGTGTAGATGGTGGCGGTGGAGCTGCTTCCTACGTAGAAAAACGTAGTGGAGTTAAGGTAACGTGGGCAGCACCTGCAATTAATAATGTTTTCTATAGATATGATGATTCGGAAGTTAAATACTGGCTTATTTATGGAAGAGCCAACTCACCTATGCCTGCTTGGGGTCTTGAAGGTGGAGGTCCAATGAATGATGGACAACTTGAAGATTTGATTGACTACCTACACTCATTTCAGGTAGAGCAGTCCTTTGAATTAGGAACTATTGAATCAAGTATCAACTCTTCTTTACTCAGACTTGAGAACTCAGCACTTCAAGTAGAAAACGAAATTATTAACCAGAAACTTTTAATTGAAGAAATAAAAGCTGGGCCAGCAAAACTACCTGTCTTACAAGAAGCTGTTGATAAAATTTCAGCATTACTTGAAAAAGATAGCGGGATTGATTCGGATGAGGATGGTCTCTATGACTCGGTAGAAGTTGAGATTTCAGAATATAGTGCAACAATTGCAGACATTGTAGGTTTATCTATTTTAAACCTGAACCCAGAAGAAGAAGAATCGACACCATCTAGAAAAGACGCTTCTGTCGCTAGAGGTTATTTATCGCAGCTCAACTCACAATTAATAAACACTGGCATATTGGTAGAGGGTCAAGAAAAATTCTTAAATGAAGGATTAGATGGACTTAAATTTCTAGAAACAGCATTAGAGCAAAGGCTATGGGAAGTTTCATTTGAAGATATTGCCGAATCAACATTTGGTGGGAATATAGATGATGCCAAACGAGCTGTAGGTCTGTTCAATGCTTACTGTGCACGATGCCATACTGCAGGCTACTCAGCTGGTGTTGCGTATACAAAGAAAATTGGATCTGGCGGATTAGGGCCAGCACTTAGAGGTGGTAGAGCAAATATACAGTTTAAATCTAGAGGTGACCTTATTGATTTTATTATCAACGGGTCCGTCAATGGTAAAGGATATGGAGTCAATGGTGTTGGCGGAGGTAAGATGCCAGGATTCGGAGCTGTATTACCAGAGTCTGACATTACATTAGTGATAGACTATTTAAGAGGAATGGAGCCTGATGCGTGACATAATGAGATCGTTGCTTTCAGCAAATCTAACAATCACTGGAATAATTATGTTTATAGGTTCTCTTGTAACATTTTTTGGATCAACATTTTTAATCAATGCAACCAACCTTGGTAAAAGATTAGGATTTTTAGTAGTTGGAGCAGGAACCTTCGGTTGGTGTATTATAAATTCAATACTCTTTGTTCTTTACGCACCCCGAGGTCCAAAACCTGCAGAAATTGAGGGACTAAATGCTTTCGAAATTAGAATTCTTCCCTTAACATTTCTCGCTGGTTCTACAATACTCTTTGTAATGTTTGTTCTTGCACTTAATAGGTACGAACAAGAGAAAATTGAAGCTGAAGACACTACTGATTAAAAAACTATAAACCTCTCCTCTGTATAATTAAATCATGGAACAAATAGTAGATATTATCACAACAATCGTACAAGTAATTATCGTCGGTATAGTTATTTTTAGACTTTTCAGAATACTAAGACCCTTCGAGAGAGGTCTAATAGAGAGATTCGGAAAATATAACAGAGAAGCGAGTCCAGGTTTAAATATTGTTATACCTTGGGTTGAACGTCTCATCATAGTTGACATGAGAGAGCAAGTTATTGACGTACCTCCACAAGAAGTTATTACAAAAGATAACGTAAACATCACAGTTGATGCTGTCATATATTACGAACCAACAGATCCAAAGAAATTAGTTTATAACGTAGGAGACTTCATTACCGCTGCAACAAAACTAGCTCAAACTAACTTAAGAAATGTTGTAGGTGATTTGGAACTAGACGCAGCACTGACTTCTAGAGAAAATATTAATACTCAATTAAAACTTATTCTTGATGAAGCTACTGACAAGTGGGGTACTCGAGTTGTAAGAGTTGAGATTCAAAGAGTAGATCCACCACAAGATGTTCAAGATGCAATGAACAAGGTCATGAAAGCTGAAAGAGACAGAAGAGCAGCAGTTACTCAAGCTGAGGGTGAGAAAAAAGCTGCAATTTTGACCGCTGAGGGAGAAAGACAGTCACAAATATTATCTGCACAAGGTGAAGCAGAAGCTCTTAAAGCTGTTGCGGATGCACAAAAATATGAAAAAATTGCAGTCGCACAAGGTGAAGCAGAGGCTATTGAACAAGTCTTTAATGCAATTCATAAAGGAAATCCATCAAATGATTTGATCGCTATTAAGTATCTTGAATCATTAGAAAAAATTGCCGATGGAAATGCAACCAAGATATTCTTACCAGCTGAATTATCAGCGACATTGGGAAGTATTGGGGCTATCTCTGAATTATTTAAAGAAGATAAAGAAGAATCAGATAAACTTACTGACGAATAAGTAAATACCTATTAGTAGAAGTGAGATACCACTTACTTTATTTATTAAAATTTTTGTCTTGTCAGATGAATTCTTGAAGAAGTAATCACTAGTAAATGCATAGGTAATATCTGCAATAAAATTTATAGCTAAAGTGATNAGACCAAGATAAATTAAGCTCACGAAATAACTTGTTTCGTCTGACATATAAATTGGCAACACAGTGAGATAAAAAACCCACATTTTAGGATTCAAGAGATTAACTTGAAAACCTGATAGAAAAGCAGAATTATCAGCTAGTTTTTTTTGGGTACCTGCATTTGATGTAATTGTTTGGCAGCCCTTAAAAATAATATAGATAGAGCCAATAAAGTAAATGATATTAATCATGACAGGTACAGTGTTAACTAAAAGACTTACAACTATTGCAGAAACTAAGGTTATTCCTATTGCTCCAACAGCAGCTCCTATACCAACCTCAATACCCTTACGTCGTGAATTCTGGACAGATTGATTTACAACTAAAGCAATAATCAAACCAGGGCTAAAAGCAACGCTAAATTGGATTATTAAAAAAGGGAGTAAAACTGTAGAACTAATCACACAAGTGCAGTACTAGATTCAAGCTTTACTTTTTTGAAGCTCAGGAACTCCAAGAACCATACTTATTTCAAGATCTTT
>JGI26382J51730_1001039_pt1 | contig 12463 bp, 9 predicted proteins | sample SaaInlV_165m_DNA_2_FD_51730 | JGI IMG/M metagenome (IMG submission 51730) | reverse complement strand
CCGGAAACGAAGTCGACTGGATCGGCGCCAGTGCAGCGCTTTTTGGCTGTTTGAGTTTTGCAGCCTTAGCCGTATATACCCGCCATCTCTCGAAAACTGAATCCTCAGAGCTTATGCTACTCACTGGAGCGGGCTGCATATTGATACTGTCTTTGCTGAGTGCACCCTTTATCTGGTCTCAGCCATCCTTTGACGATCTAATACTGATGCTGGGCCTGTCGGTTGCCGCTCTGTTCGGTCAGTATGCACTGACCAACGGCTTTCGTTATGCACCGGTATATCTGGTTGGTGCCCTGGAATACACAGCGCTGGTGTGGGCCGCGATCTGGGGTTATCTGCTGTTTCACGATGTGCCAACAGTTGTGGTGATGATAGGTGCCGCTATCGTTGTGAGCAGCGGCCTTGCCGTGGTTCTAAGCGAACGTAACAAACCCGGCTAAATGGGTCGTAGAGCGCAGCATCCATAGCCTATCACCACCGCAGATTGCTTTCTGTGTATGCCGTAAATTAGTCCGATCAGAGTATGTCATCCGGGCTAATAACGCGGGGTTACGATAGGCTGAGCATGTGACTAAAGTGCTCATCTAAATTCGTGAAGTCGCTGCAGACAGTGCCGAGATAATCGACCAACACTCCCAAAAGCCTTCCTTGACGCCAGAAAGGTTCTCGCCAGTTTCAACATCGGTAAAGGCTACATATTCATCCAGATCGAGCAGCAGTTGTTCCGCGACCCACACTGAAGTGAAAACTATTTCGCAAAACACGCTACACAGCACAGTTGGTGGTACTGCCCGGCAGTGACTCGGGATGAAGCATTACTGATTAAGCAGTGGGATTCGATCGGTGAGTTAGCACGATCTGGCGGTGCTCGCGCAGATTCCAGTGTTGGTAGTGACCAAGCACCATGCACTTTCAGCTTTCATACCTCTTTCAAAGATCTCACCATCCCGCCAGAATCTCCGGACCGTCAGAGCATCGAAGTACGTTGTATCGTCCTCTACAATTGAATCTTGGCATTTGGTGGTGACTCATGCATCAACTGCAACAACGCAAAAGCTTTAGCGCAAGAGACCAACAATGGTAGATCCGCTCTCCTATCATCAGGTTTATAACTGAGACAAAGCATCGAAAACAAAAAAGGATTGGGAGGAAGTTGCGAGTGCGCTCCAATATCCGTTTCCAACGCACTATTTATGCAGCTGACCTTTACTCAGGTAGTCGTAGGTTCGATCCCTGCACGGTCCACCAATAAATCAACAACTTAAGATTTTCTATTCAGAAATGATGCGATTTCGGATAACGATTCAGCGGACTCTGGATAATCATCGTAATACTCGAACACATGCCAAAACCCATTCCAAACTCGAGTATCGACATCAACATTAGCCCGATGCATTGCACGTGCGGTTCTAAGGCACACGGCTAAAAGCAGATCACGTGTGCCAGTAGTAATTATCGTTGGTGGAAGTCCTCGCATATCGCCAAAGATCGGTGACACAAGAGGCTCTTTGGGGTCTATGCCAGGTAAATAGGCCGTTAATACATCAGCTAGGATTGACTGGCTTAACGTTGGATCGCGGGTGTAGTTAGGTTCATATAAATAACTGTCTGGGCGTAAATCAGCATCCGGCGACAATAATCCCATAGCATCAGGGACTCGAATATTTTCGTTCACGGCTAACTGTGCTACGAGCAAAGCCAAGTTGCCGCCTGCCGACTCGCCGGCGACCAGCAATCGACCTACTGAAGATCGGGCAACTTCCCGATAGACGTTCATGCAATCATTGATAGCAGCTGGTGCCGGATGTTCTGGTGCAAGACTATATTTCGGTGCTATCACATCAACGTGACAAAGCTCTGCCAGCGCTCCAATGATGGTTAAATCACTATATGGGCAACCAAAGATGAATCCACCGCCAAATAGATAAACCAGTGTTCCTGTAGAAGTCTCGGTGCGCGTGGAACGTATATGTTCACAAGGAATTCCGGCAATCGCGATGTCTTTCCTGGTAATAGCATGGCGCTCAATAGCCCGCTCCGCTGTGGATGCGTGATCGCTTATTGTTTGCGCTCGAAACTCTTGGATACGTGAGAAGTCTATGGGCGTATCGTCTTTCTCAAAGGCGTTAAGAAACCTAACTGCCTCGGGGAGAGATCATCAACAATCATCAGATTTACTCGCAGTTGGTCTGGATGTTAAAGGTTGGTCGCCCCAATCTTGCTATTCGATATAACGGAATCACGGGGAACAGTCCTGCGCGATGCAGTTTGCCGGTTGCAGCTGTCAAAACCACTTGATTCTTTAGGTTGCTACTCTACTGGAGCAATTTTCCAGTGGCCCAAATGCCGACGACCGATCTGCGTCGGATAACTGAAATAAAAGAATGACTGACCCGAAAAAATTCAGGCTCCCGCAGGAGCCTGAATTGATCCTAGCTTGGTATCTTTTACGGTAACCACGAGCGCCATACAGACTCGTTGGCTTCCATCCATTCGGCAACCACTTCGTCGACGTCGCGCTTATTAACGTCAATTTCGTAGATCATGAGTGCCTGCTGGTGGTTGGTGAGGCGGTGATTTTCCAGTACTTTCACCACGTCGGGATGGTCCTCGATAAATTTTGGGTTCCCCATCTTGAAGCAAATGTCCGGCGCCCAGTTGGTCGCGGGCCACTTCGCTTCATCGTACTCGGGCAACCCGATCGGGACCAGATCGAGGGCAGCGAATATCCAGTGCGGCGACCAGGCATAGGTAACAAATGGTTCGCCACGCTTGTGCTTTGCCAGCAATTCTGCCCAGAGTGCGGTTTCAGAGCCCATTAACTGTGCGTAAAAATCGACGCCGAGCAAATCGAGGCGCTTCTGGTCTTCGCACAGCCACGCCACTGACGGGCAACCAATCAAAGTACCTCTGTCGCCGGATTCAAGACTCTTGAACACATGCTTATACTTGTTCAAATCTTTATAGGTTTTCAGATCCGGCGCCGAGGCTGATATGCCGCGTGATGAATCGCCTTCGATAACGTAACGCGGCACCCAATAGCCACTGGCTCCGATGATTCCGGTATCCGCGATGATTTTCAGCGACCCATCGCCACCGTATTCCTCGAGGAGTTTTGATTTGATCGGGTTATAGGAAGGCCACACCTCGGAAACGTAATCAACGTCACCCGCGCGCATGGCTTCCCAGACCCCAGGACCGCCAGGCATAGTAGGCCTTTTGAATTTGTAGCCCATTTCGTTTTCGAGTACGTATTGTATGGTTCGTTCGGTAACGACAGAACCGGTCCAGTCCTGATCGGGCACGGTTAGAAGCTTACCCGCCTGAGCTGAGGACAGGGTGCCGAGGCTCATGATTAGTACTGTAAAAGCCAGTATGGCCTTTAGTTTTGATGACATGTGACTCCTCCTATTTTTAACAATGTTTACTTCAACTATTTAGGTACTTGATAGTGATGCTAACACATTTGTTAGGGTATTTTGATCGTTTAAAAACTAGGTCAATCCCATGGCTTCACGTTGGGATTTAGTCCAAGCCTGCGAGATTCTATCGAGGATGATGGCAAGCATCACGATCCCTATCCCCGCTTGCAAAGAAAGCCCGAAGTTGGCGGTATTCATACCCGTGAATACATCCAGCCCCAGTCCTTTGCCACCGATCAACGGTGTTATCACTTCCATCGCCAGCGCCATCATTATGCCCTGGTTGATGCCGATCGTGATCGCAGGGATCGCCATAGGGATCTTGACCTTAGTCAAGGTTTGGGTCGTCGACGCGCCAAACGAGCTGGATACTTCGTTGATCTCCTCGGGCAATTCGCGGATGCCCAGCGTCGTGCAACGCACCAGTGGGGGTAGCGCATAGATGACTGTCGCAATCACTGCGGGAATCTGTCCACCGCCGAACAACATGATGACCGGTACCAGGTAAACGAATACCGGCATGGTCTGCATCGTATCAAGCACCGGTTTGAGTAACGCATCGACAGTGCGGTTATAGGCGGCCAAGATGCCGAGCGGCACACCGACAATGAAACAGATCAGCACCGATACCGTGACGGTCGTCAGCGTAGTCATGCCTAAGATCCACAGGTCGGTGGCGCCGATGAACAGGAATCCAATAGCCGTTGCGATGGCCAGCCCGCGACCGCTGATCAGGAAAGCGACACAGGTAAATATCAGGGAGGTGTACCACCATGGTAATCCTTTCAAGAATATGTTCAACGGATTGATCAGGCCGAAATAGAGACTTTCTTTGATCCACGTGGTGATCGCATAGAAAGTCTCATTAGTGACCAGTACATCCATATACTGGTTCACGGGTGTACGGAAGCGATGCTCCCATGTGCGCGGGAACTTGCCAAAAATATCGGTATGGGTATCGAGCAGCATCATGACCGTGATTAGCACGATGCTCGCGATCAGAAAACTGTGGGCGAGCAAGATTTCCCGCAGCTTGACCGACTTTTCCGAATCGTAGATCGTCACTAGCTTGCAAGTGCCGGTTGCAATCACCAAGGTTACCAAGTTCCCTGCATGGGCAATCTGACGCCAGACCCAGTCGATACCGTACTCGATATAAAGGATGGGTTTGACCTGCTCGAGTCCCTGCGGGAAAAGGCGGAAAACGTGATCGTGCCGGCTTCCGCTTGTTTGCTCGGCCTGCCCCATCGCATAGGTGACGCGATCGAGCACGATCGCCATCAATACGATCGCAACTCCACCCTCAAGCGCCTTGCCAACGTTGAGTCGCTGCATACCCCGGAACACGATATCTCCGAGTCCAGGCGCGGCGATAAATGTCGCTAATACCACGAGGGCCAACGCCATCATTACAGTTTGGTTAATGCCGAGCTTGATCGCCGGCATTGCCAGTGGGATCTTGATCTTAACAAGCGACTGGATCTTTGTTGCCCCAAAAGAGGTCGCAGCCTCGTCGATACCAGCGGGCACCTGGCGGATACCAAGGTTGGTCAGGCGTACCACCGGCGGCAGCGCGTAAATCACGGTTGCGAGGATCGCGCCGGGCGCACCCAAGCCAAACAAGTAGAACGCAGGTATCAGATATATGAAGGCCGGCAAGGTCTGCATCGTATCGAGTATTGGTTTGATGATCGTCTCGAAACGGTCGCTCTGTGACGCCATGATGCCGAAGAGTACGCCGATCATGACCGAAATTGCGATCGAGATGCACATCAGGCTCAGCGTTTCCATCGCCGAGTCCCACATATCGAGCACCAGCCAGGAACCAACCGCGAAGACCGCAAGCAGTCCAAGCCGCAGCCCACCGTAAGCGAAGGCCGGCAGCACCAAAATCACGAAAACAATCTGCCACTGGGTGAAGGTCAGCCAATCGACCACCAACTCGTAAAACCAGGTAACCCCAGCTCCTATTGCGCGGGTTGTGGGTTGGATGAAGGGCCGAATCCATCTGTCAAATTCGTTGACTTTTTCAGCGAAAGGAAAGGCTTCGACCAAGCTTTTGGGGAAGGCAGTTTCGGTACCGTGGACTTTCCAGACCGCAAGCGATATCAGCAGCGCTGCGCAGGTCAGCACCCAACCACGGTGTTCTTCCCAGATGCTTTGTAACGAAGAGCGCCGCTGGTCTTCGATGACTGTGCTCATAAGTATGCACCCCGACTCGATGTGCCGACTAGATTATCGCTAATGATCCACGCCTGCAATGATCCACGATCAGTATACAGTCCCCTTGAGTTCGGTCTAAGATAGCGTCAGAAAAGGCACACAACGCGATTACTATGCCAGAAACACCTAAGATCATCTGCAAGAATGTCTGGAAGATTTTCGGTTCCTATCCCGAGCGGACGCTGGAAAATCTCGACCATTCGTTGTCGCGGGCTGAGGTGCAGGCGCAGACTGGACACGTGATCGGCGTCAACGACGTTTCCTTTGAGGTTAATACTGGTGAGACTTTTGTCGTTATGGGTCTTTCGGGCAGCGGTAAATCGACCCTGGTGCGTTGTATTTCACGGCTGATCGAACCAACTGCCGGAGAGATACTTGTTGATGGCGAAAATATCATGGCCTATAGCAATGTCCAGCTTATCGAGTTGCGCCGATTTCGCATGAGCATGGTGTTCCAGCATTTTGGTCTGTTTCCGCACCGCAAGGTTATAGACAATATTTCCTTCGGCCTAGAAATCCGCGGCATGGACAAGAAGGTACGCAAAGCCAAAGCAATGGAAGTACTCGAAAAAGTGGGCTTACACGGTTGGGCCAATCACTACCCACGCGAACTTTCTGGCGGTATGCAGCAGCGCGTTGGACTCGCGCGCGCAATGGCAGTAGATCCCGAAATTCTAATGTTCGACGAGCCTTTCAGCGCGCTAGACCCGCTGATTCGCCGCGAAATGCAGGATGAGTTACTCAACATCCAAGCCGAAGTCCAAAAGACCATGGTGTTCATCACCCATGATTTCCTGGAAGCTATCAAGATGGGCGATCGCATTGCGATCATGAAAGACGGGGTCATAGTACAAATCGGCACTCCTGAAGAAATCGTGACCGATCCGGTTGACAACTATGTACGAGAATTCACCGAAGACGTGCCGCGTTACAAAGTGTTGAGCGTCGGTAAAATTATGCGCGATGCCTCCGATGAGGTGTTTAACGACGGTACTGCACGCGTCGATGCACACGCCAAGTTGGATTCATTAATCGATATCGCAACACAATGCGACGGACCGCTCGCGGTCATCGACGACGAAAACCAGATCATTGGGGAGATTGACCAGACAATGATTCTCAAGGCCATGAATAGCCGAACATAAACAGCTAATCAAGCAGATTTCATCACTTGTAATCTGATTGGATCAAAGGATGATTTACAAACTGCATCAGAAAGATTGCGTCATGCATCAAATTCAATAAAAAAATGTATCGCAATAAACCGACAGAAGTATTTCCACTGTCCCATAAAACGGGTTGATAATTGCTCGCCCCCGGTACCGTTTTGGTGCCAGGAGTTATGGTGGCCAAGCGACTAGAAGCAAAACAAACTCAGAGCATACTCAATGACACTCGAAAAACTGGATCACTTGGTATTACCCGTTTCCGACATTGACGCTATTGCCATGTTTTACACGACCTACCTTGGCATGGAAAAACGAATCTTCGGTGACGGGCGATCTTGGCGAGTTTTTCCGAGCGTCTGTCGGGCAGTGCGGGCATTTATAGGCTCAGGTGCACAGGTCTCATATTGATGTTGATTCTGGCTTACTCGCATTCCGTCTTGGCTACTGAAATCCAAAAAGGACAGGTCATACTCTTTACGCAAACGCAGCGGGTTTTCATAGTAGATCGAGATTAAAACAGTCTGAATAAAGAAAGCCCCTAACTGCCGGGGGCTTTCACTTGCAACAGTGCGATTACGAGTTCGGTTCCGGCAACCTGGCTCACCAGGTGGATTCATTTATTGATAATGGAGATGGGTAATCTGTTTCGCACTGGCTTTAAAGCCAGGATCGATTGATCTGTCAATAAAACGTTACTTATCCGGAAAAGCTTTCCTCATTTTTATAGGGGAACCACCAGCCATCCTGGGAATCTGTGCAATCCGGATCGATCATAACGAACTTGGTCTCCCGGAAAGTATCGATGCCTTCTGGACCGAGCTGACGGCCCTGGCCCGACATTTTCGTGCCACCAAACGGTCCAGCATCATTGTCGAGCAGGGGTGCGTTAACCCAGACCATGCCAGCTTCGAGCTGTTCCGTAGCTCGGATTGCTTCCCTTAGATCTCGCGTATAGATATTGGCACCCAATCCGAATCTAGAGTCATTAGCGAACTCAATGCCTTCTTCGAAACTTTTTACTTTACAAATGGGTGCGACAGGACCGAAGCTTTCGTTATTGAAAATATCCATGTTCTGATGACAATCAGACAGGACCGTTGGTTCAACAAACCAGCCCTGTTTGAACTGTGCCGGGCGTCCACCGCCAAGCATCACATTGGCACCCTCTCCGATGGCGTTTTCGAGCACAGTTTCGTAACGAGTACGCTCCTTTTCAGACACCATAGGTCCCATATCCACCTTGCCAAGACCGTTGCCAACTCGAATGTCTTTGGCGGTTGCTATTAACTTAACCAGGAACTCGTCATGGATGTCTTCGTGTACATAAAATCGCTCTGCAGAAACGCAGATCTGGCCGCAGTTCATGAAGGCTGAGAACGCGGCGGCTCTGGCTGTGATATCTAAGTCGGCAGAAGGCATGATGACAAACGGATCATTGCCGGAAGTTTCAATCAGGGAGCGCTTCAACATACGCCCACAGGTCTCACCGATGGCCTGTCCCGTGGGGACGCTGCCGGTGAAAGCTATCATGTCGGTGTCTTTATGTTCCACCAAATATTGACCTGCATTGCCTGCACCGGTGACGACCTGAAATAAACCTTCGGGCAGCGGTTCATAGGCTTCAGCAAACAGCAATGAGGTGAGTGTGGTGTACTCAGACGGCTTGCAGATTACTGCGTTGCCTGCAGCCAGTGCTGCTCCCGACTGCCACGCCAACAAAGTCAGAGGATAATTGAAGGTCTGTATACTCACGACAACGCCCAATGGTAGTTTGAGGGTGTAGTTCAGGTGTCCTTGGATTTCGTTGCCCATGACCCGACCGGCATCACTGCGGCCGACTTCGGCGTTGTAGCGGATGGCAGAAACGGACCATTCCACCTCGTCGGCCGACTCCTTGTAAGGCTTACCCATTTCACGGGTCATGGCTTCAGCCAACCTGGGTCTCATATGATGCATACGGTTGGCGACTTCATGCATTATCTCTGAGCGTTCAAGGCCACTTTTGGACCACCACTTTTTCTGTGCGAGATGTCCGATTGCTATTGCTTCATCGATTTCGGCTTCCGTAGTTTCGGCAACTTCACCGAGTTTATGTTCAGTTGCTGGGTCAATTACATCCAGTGCTTCAGTTGCTAAACTTTTTCGATGGTGCCCGCCTAGGAAGATATTGCCAGTTAAGCGTTCAAAATCTCCTAATACAGTCATCAAAGTATCTCCGGCAGTTATGGTCGCGCAGCAAAAATTATCCAGTTATTCTCAACAGTATTCAATAGCCAATCACTTCCTCAGCCATTCGCACGATGCCACGTTTGTAATTGTCATCGGATGCGCTTTGGTTTTCCAGCACACTAGAAGAAGACTACGACTGTTGCAGTTTCGGGGTCAACTATCAATAACTGCCCACCCCAGCCACCGTGGCCTATCCAACGGCCATTGGTCATGAGTTGGTTTCCATATTGTACGTGGTTGTCTGGGGATGGATCAACCGGACCCGCAGAGCATAGGAAGAATAAACGCCCTTTTCACCCAAGTCCAAAGCCACTGTCTGATCGTTCTCGGCGCTGGCCCTGCAAAAGCGCGACAGTTTCTTAAATAGAAAAAATCTGACCCATCACGCTTAGCATTTGAGCTGAGTTGCAAGATCTACAAAATCTGAAGCGCCATGCATAAATCCGGCCGCCTTACCAACCCCGTCATCAAACCGCTCGGTGCATCCCGGGTGGGTCTGTAATGTAAATACCTTGCGCCTTGCATGTGGGCCAATGGCGATTCGGTAAGTGATGGAATGCCCCATCAGTGAATTCATCGCCTCATCGTCTACGGCATCAGAGGCCAGGCAGCTGTTCTCCGCGTCCAGTTCCAGCTGACCCTGGCGTTGTAGAAAGCACCCGACACGTTGGGCAATAATGTGTGCCAGGTGGGTGAGTTCGGCACTCGTCGGTGCTCGCACCGAACGGAATCGCACCGCCCCCGTCCGGGCGCTCGACGTACACCCCGTCGAGGAACAGTATGTGGAAATGGAGCCAACCGGGCTGACCGAGCGCCTGCGTGATGCTTTGAAATCCGGGGACTAAAAGCTGCGGTCTTGGCAATCTCCAATGATCAAATGAATCGCTGAGATGACTTAAATTCAATTATTCCCGAAAACTTCCACCAATACCGGCTCCCAGGCACCCGATGGGGGCTTGGCACCCACCCGCAGCGAGAGCGTCGGCGCGATCGCCGTGGTGTTGACCCGGCGGTGTTGACCCGGCGGGCCACCCTCTGCGGCTGGATGTCCATGCCCGCGAAGATAATCGGCACATAGGTGTCGTATTGCCACGGCGAACCGTGGGTAGAGGCCACTGTCAGTCCATCAAAATCATTGGGGAAAACGTGTGGGTCAAACACGACGTAGATATCTCCTGAACGGCCGGGGTGATAGTTCCGCAGCACGGCGTCGACGATCGGTGTCACAGGCAGAGCGCCCTCTGTGAGCGCGGTACTGGGAATGGCTGCACTAATACCGTCGAAACGTGTCAACGCCTCGGCGACCACCGCCTGGACTTCGGCCAGATCCAGACCGTTGCTTTCGATCAACTCATGGTTAAGAAACAGGTATGGGTGGAAGTAACCCCTGATCAACTTTTCTCCTGCCTGAAATCTCGCCTGGAGGGCGTTGATGGCGGCGACCCGTTCCACCTCCTGTGGTTTGATGTACGACGCCTCAAACCCCAATTCCCTCAAATATCCGGGCGCCTCGGGTCCACCGTGGTCGGCAGATAGCACAATCAGAGTACGTTCCAGTCCGACCTTCTCGTCGATGAACTGAAACAACTGGGCCAGCGTACGGTCCAGCCGCAGAATGTTGTCCTCGCTCTCAAGGCTGGAAGGTCCGAAGATGTGGCCCACGTAATCCGTGGATGAGAAACTGACAGCGAGAAAATCGGTGTCGTTATCCTGTCCCAGTTGCTCGTTTTCGACCAGCGTCTTGGCAAAATCGAGGGTGATCTCGTCGCCCGCAGGGCTCACCGTGAGCAGCGTTGTAAAATAACGGCTGTCTCTGTCCCCAAAAGCATGTGGGAAAACCCGGCCGTATCCCGCCAGGTTGGTTTCATAGGGCCGATCGTCAGCGTTGCCAAAAAGATAGGTTGACTGGTCGTTGAGCAAACGCCAAGCGGTCCCGGCGTAGTCCGCTGTCAGGTCTTTTGCGTTCCAGTCCTGCACCCACTGGGGGTAGCTGTCGTAATAAAACTGGCTGGTTACAAACTGGCCGCTCTTTTTTGAGAACCAGAACGCCTTGCCGGTGTGGCCTGCCAGTGTAATGGCACCACGGTCTTTTACTGATACACCGAAGATCTTGCTTCGTCCGCCAAGGCTCAGATTCAGTTCGTCGCCGAACGTTGAAACGAGGATTGCAGCCGGGGAACGCCCGTCGGAGCGCGCAGCCTTTTGCGTGGGGTCTATCTCTGTCGCCTTGTCCACCCTACCATCGCCGAGGAGGGGGTAGCGCGGATCCTCCACGCCATATACCACAGCGCCCTGCTGGCGGTCGAACCACACGTTGCCGATCATGCCGTGCCGTGCCGGGTCTGCTCCAGTAGCGAGCGTCGCGTGGCCAACGACCGTCTCTGTGTTAGCGTGAGCATGGTGCGCATTGATGTACACCAGACCCTCGTCGAGNAGGTAGCGAAAGCCGCCCTCACCCAGTCGCTCGTAGTAACGCCGCGGCAGATCGCCGCGCAGCTGATCGANGGTGATTTGTAATACCAAGCGGGGCAGTGGTTGCTCTGACGCTATAGTAGGCATCGCTGTGGCGGCCAACACCAGAGNAAGGATCAGACCAATATTGTGGGATGTTGCGATGAGCTTTGACATTCTTAATGACTCCGAGGTGCGGTGTGGCGGTTCAAGGGTAGGCCAGAAACTCTTCTGCCGGCGCGTTTTCCCCGTGCAGGTCAGCCAGCTGGTCAATCTCATCGTAGAGCGTCTGTTCTTCTTCATCGTTGATCTCACCAATACCGATCAGCCTGCCGCGCTGGCCTTTTGGCAAGCTCACTTTAGCTGGTTCGTCCTAATCGAACCCGGGAAAACCGCGAAAGAATACCACTGGAAACAAAGTCTTTATTTCAGAAACTACTGACTTTCGGGAATAAGAGAAGTTTTATTCTAGCAACCTCACACTTATGCCAATGCAAGTTACCCCGAAACCCCGGCAATCGGGAAAATTCGACGCCAGTTCCTGAGCTGGTATTGCTCGTAGTTCTCGCCATTACCTTCTGACCTTGAATCACCAATGAGCGGTTTAACCGGTGCATCCCAGCGTGGATTGGCAAAAAAGGGAATCGAATAGCGATCAACGCCGGATCGGTTTATGACCCGATGGGGTGTCGACGAAAATTCACCATCGGACCATATTTGCATTAGGTCGCCAAGATTAATAACAAATGTTCCGGGTATGGGCGGTGCTTCTACCCATTCGCCACTCTTACTTTCTATTTCGAGGCCGCCGTTGTCATCCTGCCAGAGTATCGTGAAACCAATTTCATCGCTGTGAGGTACGACGCCAATATTACTGACCGTTTGAGGGTTATCCTGCGGTGGGTAGTGGTTTATCTTTAACAGCGATGACTGACGTTGAAAAAGATCCTGAAAGAACTGGTTTGGTTG
>JGI26382J51730_1001027_pt1 | contig 12573 bp, 9 predicted proteins | sample SaaInlV_165m_DNA_2_FD_51730 | JGI IMG/M metagenome (IMG submission 51730) | reverse complement strand
GGGGAGGTTCCCGAGTGGTCAAAGGGAACAGACTGTAAATCTGTCGGCTCAGCCTTCGAAGGTTCGAATCCTTCCCTCCCCATTTTTTTAGGGCAGTGCGGGAATAGCTCAGTTGGCTAGAGCGTCAGCCTTCCAAGCTGAGGGTCGCGGGTTCGAGTCCCGTTTCCCGCTCCACCCTGATTGGTGTTGAGGGTGGTTGGATTTCCGGTTTGGATCAGATGCCCACGTAGCTCAGGGGTAGAGCACTTCCTTGGTAAGGAAGAGGTCATCGGTTCAATCCCGATCGTGGGCTTGTTTTAACGTNCTTGGTTGTGGTGTGTTGGTTTGCTTTATGGTTAAAGTGGGCTTCTTGTTGGGTTTGAAATAATAATTTAGGTTTTAGAGTTATGCGAGATATTATTAGTTTGGCTTGTACTGAGTGTAAGCGTAGAAACTATTCGACAACCAAGAATAAAAAGCTGACGACTCAGCGTTTGGAGTTTAAGAAGTATTGTAGGTTTTGTCGAAAGCACATCCTTCATAAGGAAACTAAGTAGGCTGGTAGTCGGCTGTTTATTGCCATGTGATTTGCGGAGAGGGCTAAGTGTTTAAGTTGATTGTTGGTCGGATTTCCCTTCATTTTGGAATGCGAATAGGCCAGTAGCTCTAATGGCTAGAGCGTCGGACTCCAAATCCGGTGGTTGGGGGTTCGAGTCCCTCCTGGCCTGTGTTGAATTTTTGAATGGGTTTAAGTGGTTTTTAAATGGTGAGTAAGGCGATTCAGTTTTTGTCAGAAGTTAAGGGTGAGGTTAAGAAGGTTACCTGGCCTTCTAAGAAAGAAGCCATGGGCGGAACAGCTGTGGTTTTGGTGGTAGTGTTTCTTATGGCTCTGTTCTTGGGGTTGGTTGATCTGCTTTTATCTAAAATTATTGAGGCGCTTTTGAATGTCTGAGGTTGATGTGGATAAGGAAGTGCCTGAGGTTGATGTGGGTAAGAGTTGGTATGTGATTCACACCTATTCAGGTTTTGAGCAAAAAGTGAAAATTAGTCTTGAGGAGCAGTTTGAGCGTTCTTCGAGTAGGGAAGCTCTGGGGGAGATTATTATTCCCGTGGAGGACGTTGTTGAGGTTCGTAAAGGGAAAAAGAAGGTTTCTTCGAGAAAGTTTTTTCCTGGCTATATTTTGATTAGCGTCGATATGTCGCGAGATATCTGGTACATGATCAAGAATACCGCGAAGGTTACTGGTTTTCTTGGTAGCGGGGGTAAGCCTGTTCCGTTGTCGGAAGACGAAGTGAAGACAATTAAAGGGCAGATAAGTGGGGAAACTTCGCAGCCTAAGCCTAAATTTTCTTTTGAAAAGGGTGAGAGCGTGCGCGTCGTAGAGGGTCCGTTTATTAATTTTAACGGTACGGTTGATGAGGTTAATCAGAGTAAGGGTAAGGTTAGAGTGATGGTTTCTATTTTTGGTCGGGCTACACCGGTTGAATTGGAATTCCCTCAGATTGAGGCCGTTTGAAGGGTTTTGGTCTTTTGAATTGATGTAGAGATTAGAAAGGGGCTACGTGGCAACAAAAAAAGCAGAATCTTTAATTAAGCTGCAGATTCCTGCTGGTCAAGCGACTCCGTCGCCGCCGGTTGGGCCCGCTCTGGGGCAGCATGGGGTTAATATAATGGATTTCTGTAAAGCTTTTAATGCGGAAACCAAGGGCAAGGAAGGGATGATTATTCCTGTGATTATTTCTGTTTACAAGGATAGAACTTTTTCTTTTATTACAAAGTCGCCACCCGCGTCGATTCTCCTTAAGCAGGCCGCGAGTATCGCGAAAGGTTCCTCAAACCCTAGTCGCGAATTTGTAGGTACTGTTACCGGTGAGCAGGTGCGAGAAATAGCCCGAACTAAAATGGAAGACCTGAATGCGAATTCTGTCGAGCAGGCAGCGCGGATTATTGAGGGTTCTGCAAAAAGCATGGGAATTCAAGTCGAAGGTTGAATAGATCAGGAGAAAGATGGATGGCAAAGCTAGGTAAAAGAATGAGAGAAGCTCTTGAAAAAGTAGAGGTTCTAAAGGAGTATGAGTTGATGGAAGCTGTGGCCTTGGTAAAGGAGACAGCTCGGGCTAAGTTTGACGAGTCGGTAGATGTTGCTGTGCGTTTGGGTGTGGATTCGCGTAAGGCCGATCAGAATATTAGGGGAAGTGTTTTGCTTCCGAGGGGAACGGGNAAAAAGTTTCGCATATTAGTGTTCGCGAAGGGAGAAAAAGAGGCGGAGGCTAGAGANGCTGGCGCGGAATTTGTGGGTGGCGAAGATCTGATGAAAAAAATTCAGGGTGGTTGGTTGGAGTTCGATCGTGTTGTGGCTACGCCGGATATGATGGGTGTGGTTGGGAGGCTTGGTAAAGTTTTGGGTCCTCGTGGAATGATGCCAAACCCAAAAACAGGAACAGTTACCTTTGGTGTTAAGGGGGCGATTGAAGAAATTCAGGCGGGGAAGGTAGATTTTAGGGTAGANAAGGCTGGAACGGTTCACGCTCCNGTTGGGAAGGCGAGTTTTTCAGTTGAGGATTTGGCGGAGAATTTTAATGCGCTTATGGGGGAAATGGTTCGTTTGAAGCCCTCGTCAAGTAAGGGTAAGTATGTCAGGGCTGTTTCTCTTTCCTCAACCATGGGGGCTGGGATCAGGGTTGCGTTTGTGTCTAGCTGATTAAGGGGATAGGCGTTAGGTATTTTTTTAGTAGCTTTAAGCTTTAAAGCTATTCAGTAAATAGCGAGGTTGTGTTGTGGTGAATTCAGTTAAGGTTGAAGCGGTTGAGGAGTTGCAAGGTATTTTTTCTAGAGCTAAATCAGCTGTGGTTGCGAATTACCAGGGTATAGACGCGGAGGGAATCACGGCGTTACGTGTTCATATGAGAAGTCGATCGGTGGATTTTCGTGTTGTGAAAAATACCTTGGCTCGTAGGGCTGTGAAGGGCACATCCCTTGAGGTTTTGGATGGGGATTTTAAGGGGCCGGTTTCNATCTTGGTTGGTTTTGATGATGTGGTTGCTCCTGCTAAAGCNCTCGCAGATTTTGCCAAGGGNGNTGCAGTTAAATCTCCAGAAATTATTTGTGGGGTGGTTGAGGGTAAAAAGGTCTCTTCGGAGGAGGTTCTAGCTCTTGCAAAATTACCTTCGCGGGAAGAGTTGATTTCGCAAATGCTGTCGGTTTTTCAAGGTCCGACAACCAACTTTGCGGGGGTATTTTCTTCTTTGCTGCGTAAGCTTGTCGGGACTCTTGACGCGATTAGAGAGAAAAAAGGAGCAGNTTGAGTTATTTTTTTGCTCACGCCTTGCATTGAGGGCGGAGGGCAGTATTGGTGATTTATTAAAATTTGCTTGAGTTGGGTTTGAGAATTTTATTTTTTGAAAGGAGGTCGTGATGGCCGTTGCAAAAGAAGATGTTGTCTCCTTTATTGACAATATGACAGTGTTGGAAATGTCGGAGTTTGTTAAGGAACTAGAAGAGAAGTATGGGGTTACTGCTGCTGCGCCAGCAGTTGCTGTTGCTGCTGCGCCANGTGCCGAAGGTGGTTCCGGAGAAGAAAAGACGGAATTTGATGTTGTTTTGACTGCGGCTGGAGATAAGAAGATTCAGGTGATTAAAGAGGTGCGTGCGATAACTGGTTTAGGTTTGAAGGATGCTAAGGACTTAGTTGAGGCTGCACCGAAGCCTGTCAAGGAAGGTGTTAAGAAAGAAGAGGCTGATGAGATTAAGCAGAAGATTGAGGCAGCGGGTGGAGCGGTAGAGATAAAGTAGTATTTTTTTTTGCCCCTACGTTGCATTTTTTGTTTGATGGTGATCCTTATTTTGTAATCCCCTTTAAAAGCAAAGGTTTGAATGAGTATGTCGAAGATTATTCCCAGTAGACGTTCTGCGCAAGTTTTGCGTGTTAGGCAAAACTTCTCAAAAATACCCCAGTTTGTAGATATTCCAAATTTGATTGAGATGCAAGAAAAATCTTATGAATCTTTTGTGCAGCGTACGGTCGCTCCCAGACATCGAGAGTTGAAGGGTTTGGAGGAGGTTTTTCATGATGTTTTTCCTATTTCTGACCTTAATGTAAACGCTCAGATTGAGTATGTTGGACTGGAGATCGGGTCTTGGGTGTGTGGCTGTGGTGACTATAGTGAACTGGGTGGTCCGGGTGAAGTTTGTGGTCAATGTGGACAGGAGGTTGTCTATAAAGAAAAGCACTCCATTAGGGAATGTCGTCAGAAACAGCTAACATACTCTGATCCCTTAAGAATGGTGGTGCGTTTGGTGTTGTTTGATCGTGAGGCGGTTGATGTTAACGCTAAGACAATAGAGGGTCTGTTGGGTAAGTATATTGTAGAGGATCTTAAGAATCCTGCGACGGGGAAGGTGCTTTTCCCTGCGCGTACCGAGATTACTCCAGAGGTGATTGATGTGATGCGGGGGCAGAAAGTTGCTCAGGTTGTGAGTAATGTCGTTCGGGAGGTTAAAGAGCAGAAAATATTTCTAGGCGAAATGCCGATGATGAGTTCGAATGGGACGTTTATGATTAATGGGGTCGAGCGAGTTGTTGTTAGTCAGTTGCATCGTTCGCCAGGGGCTTTTTTTTCGCATGATAAGGGAAAGTCTCATGCTAGTGGAAAAATCCTTTACTCTGCGCGGGTTATTCCAGACCGTGGGTCGTGGATGATTTCGAATTTGATATTAAAGATATTCTTCATGTGAAAATTGATCGACGTAGGAAGCTTCCTGCGACAATTCTTTTGCAAGCTTTTGGAATGCAAGTAAAGGAGATTCTTGAAGCATTTTATGAGATTGAGACGATCAGTCTTTCTGCTAAGGATAAACGTGTTTTTATTTCGAGTAAGAGTTTATTGGTAGGGCATAAGGTCTTGGAGGATATCGTTGATCCTAAAACTGATGAAATTATTCTAAAAGCTAATAAGAAGGTTACTCCGCCTGTGATGCGGAAGTTGATTCGGGCTTCTAAGTCGGTCAAGGTTGAGATAGACCCTGAGGGTTTAATTGGTTGTTATTTGTTTGATGAGATAGTGGATGGGGAGACGGGAGAAGTTTTTGCAGAAACAAATCAGGTTATAACAGAAGAGCTTTTGGGATTTATTTTTAAAAATGGAATAAAAGCAATAAAAATTCTTCGTGTGGACGAAGAATTGCTTGATACTGTTATAAGGGATACGTTGGAAGTATCCAAGGTTGATAATCAGGAAGACGCTATAAGGGAGATATATAAGCGTCTACGTCCAGGGGACCCCCCAACCCCTGAAATAGCAAAATCGTTATTTTGGAATCTATTTTTCAATCCTAAGAGATATAATCTTTCTGTTGTAGGTCGCATGAAGCTCAACCAGAAGTTTGGGCTTGATACTTCTATCGAAAACCGGTTGTTGACTTTAGAGGATCTAAAGGCGGTGATGAAGTTCTTGGTTGGTCTGAGAAATGGAGTTGGCGCGATTGATGATATCGATAATTTGGGTAACCGGCGAGTAAGAGCTGTGGGTGAGTCGCTTGAAAACCAATTCAGGGTAGGGCTTGTCAGAATGGAAAGGGCGATTGTTGAACGTATGTCCATTCAAGACCTGGATGTTTCGATGCCGCATGATCTGGTTAATTCAAAGCCTGTGATCGCGGCAATGAAAGAGTTTTTTGGAAGTAGTCAGCTATCTCAGTTTATGGATCAAACCAATCCTCTGTCTGAGGTGACTCATAAGCGTCGGCTGAGCGCACTAGGGCCTGGTGGGTTGACCCGCGAGCGGGCAGGTTTTGAGGTGCGAGATGTTCACCCGACCCATTATGGGCGTGTGTGTCCTATTGAAACTCCAGAGGGGCCCAACATTGGTCTTATTGCTTCGTTGAGTACCTATGCCAGAGTTAATGAGTATGGTTTTGTTGAAACGCCTTATAGAAAGGTTAAAAATGGAACGGCTTTAGATGAAGTGGAATTTCATACGGCGATGGGCGAGGGTGACAATATCATTGCGCAAGCAAATGCTGCGCTTGGTGATGATAATAAATTTAAGGATCAAGTTGTGTCGGCCCGTCAGGGGGGTGACTTTGTTTTAACTCAAAGTAATAAAGTCGGTTACATGGACGTTTCACCAAAACAGCTTATAAGTGTTGCCGCGTCGTTGATCCCATTTTTAGAGAACGACGATGCGAACAGAGCGTTAATGGGTTCTAATATGCAACGGCAGGCTGTGCCCTTGGTTCGACCGAAAGCCCCTTTTGTTGGGACAGGTATGGAGGCTATCGTGGCGCGTGATTCTGGGGCAGTTGTTGTTGCCGAAAATGATGGGGAGGTTATCAGCGCTGACGCAACACGCATTGTTGTTCGTAATGATATTAAAAAATCACGTGACAAAAAAACTAACGACATCGACTATCTTGATTCAGCGGTGAGTATTTACACTTTGGTTAAGCATCAAAGGTCAAACCAGAATACCTGTGTTAATCAAAAGCCTCTCGTGGTGTCGGGGCAAAAAATTAAAAAGGGTGAGGTGATAGCTGACGGTCCGTCGACTGAACTGGGGGAGCTTGCTTTAGGGCGTAATATTCTAGTCGCGTTTATGCCGTGGGGTGGGTATAACTTCGAGGATGCGATCATTATCAGTGAAAAACTAGTTAAGGAGGATGTTTTTACTTCTGTGCATATTGAAGAGTTTAATGTGGAGGCGCGGGACACTAAACAGGGTAGAGAGGAAATTACCAGAGATATATCAAATATTGGAGAGGATGCACTGAAAAACCTTGATGAAAGCGGTGTTATCCGCGTGGGCGCGACAATTAAGCCGGGGGATATTCTGGTGGGTAAAATCACGCCAAAGGGCGAAACTCAGTTAAGCCCGGAAGAAAAGCTTCTCAAGGCGATTTTTGGAGAAAAGGCAGGAGATGTGCGCGACACTTCATTAAGGGTTCCGCCTGGTATTCGTGGAACGGTGATTGATGTAAAGGTTTTTTCTCGAAAAGGCATTGATAAAGATTCTCGAACTGTTTTGATTGAAGAGGAGGAGACTGCTCGGATTCAAAAAGATTTTAATGATGAGATCGGGATTATTAGAGGTGAGGCAAAGAAGCGAATGCAGTCTATTTTGTCCGGAAAGATTGTGAGTAAGTCGGTAAAAATAGGGCGTCGAGATTTTAAAAAGTCAGAAGTTCTTGGTGATGATTTGCTTGAAGAATTAAGTATTAAGGATATGGTTCAGATTCCTGTAAAGGATGTTGACTTAAATGAAATTCAGGGCTTGGAGGCAAGTGCTGGAAAACTGATAAGCTCTCTAAAGCTTGCGATGAAGGAGAAGGTTGCTCAGTTGCTTAAAGGAGATGATTTGTCGCCTGGTGTGATTAAATTGGTGAAAGTTTTCTTGGCTATGAAGCGTAAGTTGCAGGTTGGTGATAAGATGGCTGGTCGGCATGGAAATAAGGGGGTTGTTTCTACGATCGTTCCCGAGGAAGACATGCCGTATATGGAAGATGGAACCTCGATTGAAATTATACTCAATCCGCTCGGTGTTCCGTCTCGAATGAATGTGGGGCAGATTCTAGAAACAAACTTGGGAATGGCTGCGCATGCAGTTGGTAGGCATATGGCGACACCCGTTTTCGATGGAGCGAGGGAAGGAGATGTTAGGGGATTGCTTCAAGGAACACCGTTTTCTCCTACAGGTGAAGAGCGTCTTACGGATGGTCGTACAGGGGCGGCCTTTCTCCAAAAAGTAATGGTTGGTTATATTTATATTCTTAAGCTCCATCATTTGGTTGATGATAAGATTCACGCTCGCTCAACTGGACCCTACTCACTCGTGACTCAGCAACCACTAGGGGGAAAGGCGCAATTCGGAGGGCAGAGGCTCGGTGAAATGGAAGTGTGGGCGTTAGAAGCTTATGGTGCCGCGTATACTCTTCAGGAAATGCTGACCGTTAAATCTGATGACGTGGAAGGGCGTAAGCGCATGTATGAGGCTATAGTTAAGGGTGAGACTACTGCTACTCCTAGTCTTCCAGAATCGTTTAATGTTCTGGTTAAAGAGTTGCAGAGTTTGGCTATAGATGTAGAGCTTATTGAATCTGTAAATTAGACTGTCTCGTTTAGTTTGTTGTGGTCGGTTTGTTATTGGAATGGTTTGATTTTAGATGTTATTTAGCTATTTAGAAGGAGATAACTTTAGTGGATAGTTTTACGTTATTTGATAAACCAAAGAACCCGGTCTCTTTTGATGCAATGGGGGTTCGTCTTGCCTCGCCAGAAAAAATCCGTTCATGGTCTTATGGGGAGGTTAAGAAACCAGAGACTATAAACTACCGTACCTTCAAGCCCGAAAGGGATGGGCTGTTTTGCGCTAAAATTTTTGGTCCTGTTAAAGACTGGGAATGTAATTGTGGAAAGTATAAGCGTATGAAACACAAGGGCGTGGTTTGTGAAAAATGTGGTGTCGAGGTCATTCTTTCTAAGGTGCGTCGGGAGAGGATGGGTCATATAGAACTGGCAAGTCCGGTTGCGCATATCTGGTTTTTTAAGGGTCTTCCTAGTCGCATGGGCCACCTATTGGATATTAGTCTCAAAGACCTTGAGCGGATCATTTACTTTGAAAATTACGTGGTGATAGATCCGGGTGACTCAGATTATAAGCCAGGCCAACTCCTAGAGGATGAAGAGTTTCGTGAGGTAGAGCTTGAGTATCCTGATACTTTTAAAGCAATGATCGGGGCCGAAGCGATTGATGTAATGCTAAAGTCTTTAGATCTTGATGCAGAGTCAATTCGTCTTAAAGAGGAGGCCCTTGTTACAAAATCGGTGATGAATAAGCGNAAGATTGCAAAGCGTCTTAAGATTATCGAAGCGTTCCGTAAGTCAGGAAACCGTCCTGACTGGATGATTCTTAAGGTGGTTCCCGTTATTCCGCCAGAATTGAGGCCATTGGTTCCACTGGATGGCGGTCGGTTTGCTACGTCGGACTTAAATGATCTTTATCGCAGGGTCATTAATCGGAATAACCGACTAAAGCGCTTACAAGAGTTGAGAGCTCCGCAAATTATTGTTCGTAACGAAAAGCGAATGTTGCAAGAGGCGGTTGCTGCTTTATTTGACAATGGTCGAAGGGGTAGAACGCTTCGCGGTACAAATAAAAGACCATTAAAATCGCTTAGTGACATGCTGAAGGGTAAGCAGGGTAGGTTCCGTCAAAATTTACTAGGGAAGCGAGTCGATTATTCCGGTCGGTCTGTTATTGTGGTTGGTCCCCATCTTAAGTTTCACCAGTGTGGATTGCCAAAAAAGATGGCGGTGGAATTGTTTAAGCCGTTTATATTTAACGCCTTGAGGAAAAAGGGTACGCCACGACAATCAAGACTGCGAAAAAAATGGTGGAGCAAGAACGCTCCGAAGTTTGGGAGGTTCTTGAGGAGGTTGTTAAGGGGCATCCGGTTTTCTTGAATCGCGCGCCTACTTTGCATCGCTTGGGCTTTCAGGCATTTGAGCCCATTCTTATCGAAGGGAAGGCTATTCAAGTTCACCCTCTTGTTTGTACAGCCTTTAATGCGGATTTTGACGGTGATCAGATGGCTGTTCATGTTCCGCTTTCAATGGAGGCGCGAGTTGAAGCTAAGTTGCTTATGTTATCTTCGAATAATGTTCTTTCGCCTTCGAATGCGAAGCCTATTGCGGTTCCATCTCAAGATATGGTGTTGGGGTGTTATTACATGACTAAGGGTCGTGGTGGTGTGCGAGGAGAGGGAAAAATCTTTTCTGGCCCAAAAGAAGTGATCTCGGCATATGATGCTGATGAGTTAGGTTTGCAGGCTCATATTCTGGTGCGAATAAAAGGAGAGCTTGTTTCAACAACGACAGGTCGCGTTATTCTAGGTGATGTTTTGCCGGACGAGGTGGAATTTTCTTTAGTGAATAAATTGATGGATAAAAAGGCGCTTTCTGGGTTAATCGGGGAATCCTTCTTGCGGGCCGGAAGCGAAAAAACAGTTTGTCTTTTGGATGCTGTTAAGTTTCTTGGGTTTAAATACGCGACAGAAGCGGGGCTTACAGTCTCTATTGACCATATGCGTATTCCGAAAAATAAGGTTCCTATTGTTGATAAAACGCATGAAGAGGTGCTTAAGGTTTACAAGCAATACCGAGATGGGCTTATTACTAATGGCGAGCGTTATAATAAAGTGATAGATATCTGGGCTCATGTTACAGAGAGAGTTTCAGAGGAAATGTTTGATGAGTTGGCTGAAGAGGACAAGAAAATTGGAAGTGGTGAAATCAAAGGCGATTTTAACTCCATTTTTATTATGGCTGATTCTGGTGCCCGGGGTAGTGTTCAGCAGCTTCGGCAGTTAGCTGGAATGCGCGGGTTGATGGCTAAACCATCTGGCGAAATTATCGAAACTCCTATTACCGCAAATTTCCGTGAAGGTTTATCGGTTCTACAGTATTTTATTTCAACTCACGGTGCTCGTAAGGGTCTCGCGGACACCGCGCTTAAAACCGCTAATTCGGGTTATCTGACTAGACGGCTTGTTGATGTGGCCCAGGATATTATTATACAAGAGGAAGACTGTGGAACTCTTAAGGGGGTGAGTGTCACTTCACTGGTGGATGCTGGAGAAATCATTCAGCCTCTAGGGGAGCGTGTCCTTGGGCGAGTTGCTTTAGAAGATGTTTTAGATCCTTTTGATGGCAATATTTTGGTTAAAGCAAATGGCATGATAGATGAGGGTATTGTGAATGCGATTGAGAATTCGGGTATTGCGGCGGTAAAAATAAGAACTAATCTTACCTGCGAATCAAAGCAAGGGTTGTGTATTAAGTGTTACGGTCGCAATATGGCGAATTTAGACTGGGTGGAGATTGGCGAGCCGATAGGTGTTATTGCTGCTCAGTCTATCGGTGAACCTGGGACTCAGTTGACAATGCGTACTTTTCATATTGGTGGGACCGCCAGTCGTGTGGTCGAACAGACCACGCTGCAAGCAAAAAAAATGGGTAGAGTTAAGTACTCTGGGTTGCGTACCATTAAAAACCAACGTGGTGAAAATATTGTAATGAATCGTAACGGGGCAATTGTTATTGAAGACGAGGGTGGTCGAGAGTTGGAAAGGTATGCCATCGTTTATGCCGCGAATCTTAAGGTGAATGATGGGCAGGATGTTCAGTCAGGCCAAACCCTTGTGGAGTGGGATCCGTATACCGATTCTATTCTCACTGAGGTTGCGGGAATCGTTGCGTTTGGGGACGTGGTAGAGGGTGTGACGATGAAGGAAGATTTTGATGAGATAACGGGTTTGTCTACCAAGGTAATAATTAGTAACAGAGACGAAAAAAAGCAACCGCGAGTTTCTATTAAGGATTCGGAGGGTGAGACTCTTCGGCGTTACCTTTTGCCAGCAGGTGCGCATATTTCTGTTGCCGAGGGTCAGAGTTTGCATGCGGGTGACTTGGTGGTTAAGATTCCAAGGGAGAGTGCCAAGACAAAGGATATTACTGGTGGTTTGCCTCGTTGCAGAGCTTTTTGAAGCTCGTAAGCCTAGCGAACAGGCGACAATTTCGGAAATTTCTGGCAAGGTTAAGTTTGGTGGTTTTGTTAAGGGAATGCGGCAGGTGTTTGTTGTGAGCGATTCAGGTGAAGAGTGTGAATATCTTATTCCGCGCGGAAAGCACATTAATGTTCATGAGGGGGATATGGTTATTCCTGGCGAGGCGTTAATGGATGGAGCAAGTAATCCGCATGATATTCTTCGGGTGCTTGGTGAGAATGAATTGCAATACTACCTCGTTAATGAAGTGCAGGAGGTTTATCGTTTGCAGGGTGTGACTATTAACGATAAGCACATTGAAGTTATTGTTCGCCAAATGTTGCGTCATTTGATTATCGAAGATCCTGGTGATACTCAATTTTTGCTTGGGGAGCAGGTTACTAAAAAGGTTTTTAGTAAAGCTAATCAAGAGGTGATTAAAAATAAGAAAAAACCCGCTAAAGGGGCCCCTGTTTTACTTGGTATAACAAAGTCGTCTCTTAGTACTGAAAGTTTTATTTCTGCTGCATCGTTTCAAGAGACGACGCGCGTTTTGACCGAAGTGAGCGTGAGCGGAAAGCGGGATAATTTAGTCGGGTTGAAAGAAAATGTCATTATGGGGAAATTGATCCCCGCGGGAACTGGATGTCGATCGTATGCCGGAATTCAAATTGAAGAACCTCGTGTAGAAGTAGAAGAAGAACAGGAAGAGGGTGAGTCTGAAGAAGTTCCACTCGCTGCAGGCTAGAATAAATTTTTCGAGCATATTTTTATCTTGACTCCATTCAAAACAGTGATAGAATTACCAGCTTTTCATATCCTGTTTAATTAAATTTTTAGATTCTCAGAGCTGAGGATTTTGTCCTTTAGAGGCCATTTTTTCAATGGCTTGTCTTTTGGGGAGGTACTTTTTTTGCCAACAATCAATCAATTAGTTAGGTCTGGACGTAAGTCTCCGGTTAGGAAGAGCNCGAGCGCGGCATTAAAGTCTTGCCCTCAGAAGAGGGGTGTTTGTGTTCGTGTTTACACTTCGACTCCTAAAAAGCCTAATTCGG
>JGI26382J51730_1001022_pt1 | contig 12604 bp, 12 predicted proteins | sample SaaInlV_165m_DNA_2_FD_51730 | JGI IMG/M metagenome (IMG submission 51730) | reverse complement strand
AAGACTTCTGTTGCTTTGGCGGCATCGATAAACGTTTTATCGAGATGGTTACGCATTTGCATGGCCATTCGTAACCGGGTAATTTCTGAGCGGTGACTGTCATTGTCAAGAGTCTTACATTCTTCATACTTTGAACGGACAACGGCTTTTGCTTGATCAAGTTTATTTGCAGGTTTCTTACTAAGTCCAAACATGTTTTAAGACCTACGTTGATTAGTTAGATGAACTAATTACTATGATGACAAATTTTCTATAAAAAATCTCTTAAAATATTTTTTAGTTGAACTATTGATGCTTTCTGAATTTGGCAAACACGTGACTCAGTAAGTCCTAATACTTCGGCTATTTCTTTCAAATTTAGTTCATCTGAATAATACAAGGAGAAAATAAGTTGCTCTCTTTCGGGCAGTTGATCAATGGCTTTAATGAGTTCCTGACTAAGCGCTTCTTTGTCAAGACTCTCGATTATGGGTAGACCGCTAAATAAAGGTTCAACGGAATGGTTGTTCTCCGTTATAAAATCAAGTGAAGTTGTTTGCAGGGTATGATTTTTATGTTGTTGGGATTGTAGTTCATGTAACGACAAGCCCATATGGTCAGCGATCTCATGTTCAGAAACAGCGCGGCCTAATTCTTGTTCGAGTTCATTTCGTGCTTGATTGACATCCCGTATACTTTTCATAACAGAACGAGGGAGATCGCTTACATGGCGGATTTCATCGATCATGGCCCCTCTTATTCTGATTCTTGCAAAAGCCTCAAACTGAACATTCTTTTGACAATCAAAGTTTTGATGCGCTTCTAATAAACCGATTAAACCGACCTGAATTAAATCATCCAGTTCAATATTAGAGGGCAGTCGTGCAGCAAGGTGGTTTGCCACCTGTTTTACTAAAGGAGTAAATTCGGTTAATACCTGTGAATAATCAATTTTTTCTTGGCTATCCACATAGAGTGTTAAATCTCTCATCAATGATGTGATAGTTGCTCAAAAAAACGTTCAAAAAAGAATTCAATATCACCTCGTGGAATCGCCGGTGTTGGCCAGTTGGAAATATTCCTTGCAACCCGCATGTAGGATAAACTGGCCGAGGCTCTTGGATCTGAAGTGATAATCGGTGTTTGATATCGGTTAGATATCGTTATCTGCCGATCAAAAGGGATACTGCCTAAGAAAATTAAACCGCCGCCCAAAAACCGGTCGACTGTTTTATTAATCTTTTCATATAAGATACGACCTTGATTGGCACTATCAACCATATTTGCTATAAAAAATAAGTTGCTTATTCCGTGTTCTTTTTTTAGGACTTTAATTAATGCATAGGCATCCGTAATGGAAGACGGTTCGTCGGTGGCAATAATAACGACCTGGTGAGCAGCTTTGAGGAAATATAGAACACTACCAGAAATACCTGCGGCGGTATCAATGATTAAATAATCATAATCCTCCTCTAATTCACTAAAAACTTGAATCAATAAACCAATATCACGCTCCCCTAATTCGCTCATGTATTGGATACCTGAAGAGGATGGAATAATTTTAATGTTTTCAGGGCCTGAAAGAAGGATTTGTGTTAATGACTTTTCACCGTTTAAAACGTGTGATAAGTTGAACTCAGGACGTAACCCGAGCATGACATTGATATTGGCCAAGCCCAGATCAGCATCTAAGAGTAATACTTTTTTTCCTTTTCTGGATAAAGCTATCGATAGGTTAATGGAGGTATTGCTTTTCCCAACGCCCCCTTTTCCGCTAGTAATAGCAATAACCTGAACCGGTTTTTGCTTAGATGACTTGCTGTGGTTCATTTTTTTAGACCTGATGGTTGTTTAATGTAGAATCAAGGGTCAATTTATTCACCTTTTAAGGCGGTTAAAACNCCTTTTATTCGCTGATTAAGGAATGTTAATGTGGCCTGATAACGCATGNTGTTATCAGCAAATAAATTATTCTCGGTATCAGATTCGACGGTATTACCATCGATAGAAGGCGTTGTTGGAATCCGGTATTTTAAGCCTAAATCTAAGGCATTCTTTGAAAAATCAATATGATTGCTATGGGTTGATCGTATTGACTGGGTTTCCATATCTTTAAGTAGCGTATAAAAGTTGAAATCCCGTGCTCGATAATGGGGAGTGTCGGCATTAGCAATATTTGATGCTAAAACAGTTGATCGCATTTGCCGTAAATTCAAGGCTTGTTCGTGTACACCTAATGCATTATGTAATATTTTCATAGGTCCCCTTCTCTATTCATTGTTAACGCAAATTAAATGCTTAGTTAATTTTAATAGCGCGTTATTAAACTGAAATAATCATGTTATGGTAAATCAATAGCCGTTAAGTTAGCATCTTTTCTTTCTAAAACCGACTGTAGCAGTTCTTTAGCGGTTATCCGGTGTAAATCATTCGGTATTTGTTGACCATCGGTCAGCAGAACAATTTCAGATTCCGATTCAATCACCGTCGATAATATTTCGCCTAAATTAAGTGCTTCGTCTGTTTTAGTAATAATCACACCATCGGTTTCATTAACGAGTGTGTTACAAAATAATTCATTAGCTTTGGATTGACTGTTCGCAGAGAGTGTTAAAAAAATCTGTGCGGATACGTCATCACTGTTTAAAACATTAATCGTGTCAATGAAGTCATCATTCTGAAAGTTGTTACCGGGTGTATCAATTAAAATCAAATCATAATCATTTAAAGTATTTAGCATTATGGCTAATTCAGTTTTATCCAAGACTTCACAGACCTCAATACCCAGCATAAAACCGACTAGTTTCATCTGTTCTTTAGCGCCAATTCGATTATGATCTAATGTGAGTAAGGCGATTTTCTCCATACCATTAGTCATGGCATATTGTGACGCTATTTTTGCAATCGTCGTCGATTTACCCACACCGGCCATACCNACAAAAGCAAAAACGCCCCCTTCCCGTACAGGATCGATTGATGAGATATTAATGTGTTCTGTCAACCACTCTTCAGCACTGAACCAATTAAGATCACTATCACTGGCCATTAAGCAATTTTGTTTGATGGTATTAATAATATTATCTGAAAAACCTAAGGACTGTAAGTGTTGAAGAATCGCCTCTGATTCAATAGGACTGTCTGTAGTATTAGAATTTTGAAAATGTGATTCAATCAGGTTGCGCAAAGTAGATAATTCCGTACTCATTGATTCAATTATCTGGTCAGATTTTGAATTCTGAGCATTCATGTNTCCAATAATCGGTTCTATGTTTTGGGCTTTGTTGTTTTCTATCGGGGTTGTTTTTTTTGCGTTGGATTGCGTTTTACGTTTATTTTTTGAAAGAGCCGTTTTAGGTGTCGTCGTTTTTTTGATTTTAGTCGTCGCTTTTACGGTAGATTTTAGCTCAGGTGTTTTTTTTCCATTGTTCAGTTTTATTGACGGTGTTGTTGAACCGGAGTGACCTTTGTTACCGGCGCGTAGTTTAGCCGGCGATCCCTCATACTGTGAATGGCGTCTATCAATGGCGGTAAAAGACTGATGTGGCTGATGCCCATGGTTTGTGATCTGTTGCTGTGCCTTATAGTGAGCTTCAGCTGATAATGTTTGATAATCAACGGGATTATTTTGGTTTTGCATCACTTTAAAAAAAGATTCATATTCATGATCAGTTGATTCTTTACCAATTGTAGCGGATTTAGATTGATTAAAATCAACAACGCCATCTTCAAGATCAATAGCAGCAATAATTTCTACCTTTTTACCCAGTTTTTTATTCGATAAAATGACCGCATCATCGCCAAACAACTCTCTAACCTTGTCCATGGCNGTGCGGGTATCGATTTCTACAATTCTTTTAATATTCATAATATAAGCCGTTATTGATCAGATTTATATTCAACNGTGTGAATCACATGGACTTCTTTTTCATCAGGAATTTCGTTNTAACCTATAATGGTCATTCCATGNATACGATGACGGACCATTTTAGCTATCCAGGGTCTAATCCCGGGAGAGACGACTAAAATAGGTTGTATTCCTTGATTAACAATATCTTCGCTACTGGTTTTAAGGTTAGATAATAACTGTTCTGCAAGATTAGGTTCAATAGCCAGACCTTGTTCTTGACTTCTCGTTAGCACGTCATGTAATAATTGTTCCATTTCTGTGGATAGCGTAATAATTTTTAACGATTCTTCTACATCAACGAGTGATTGAACTATCATGCGACCAATAGTGGGTCTGACCGCCGATGTTAACAAATCTGGATTTTGAGTTTGTTCAGCGGTTTCTAATAGCGTTTCTACGATTGTTCGCATATCACGGATAGGGACTTCTTCGGCCAGAAGATTTTGTAATACGGTTGTAAAAGCGCCCAAAGATAACTTGTTAGGTACTAATGTTTCAACCAGTTTAGGGGCCACTTCAGCTAATTGGTCGAGGAGTTGTTGAGCTTCATCATAGCCAAAGACTTCTTTGGCATTTTCTAAAATAATTTTATTTAAGTGGGTGGCTAAAGCCGTTGACGGATCGACTACCGTGTATCCCAGAGTATGGGCATATTCACGTTCTGAAGGGTCAATCCATACGGCAGGCATTCCAAAAGCCGGGTCTTGTGTGTCAATGCCGCTTAATTCACCGTGTGTTACACCGGGGTTAATAGCGAGTTCCTTTCCTGGAATTAATTCACTTTGTCCACGGCTTACACCGTTAATATTGATCCGATATTGGTTGGGAGAGAATTCTAAATTATCTCGCAGTCTGACTGTTGGAACTAAAAACCCTAAATCATGAGATACTTTTTTTCGGACTCCTTTTATCCGTTGCATTAAGTCACCACCTTGTGACTGATCAATCAAAGGAATCAGTGCATAGCCGACTTCAAGTCCAATAACATCAAGGCGTGGAACATCGTCCCAACTTAACTCTTTAGTTATGGGGTCTTTGTCTTCTTCAACATCGCCGCCCTCCCCTTGTACACTGGTGTCTGACGGGAGATAATTTCCTGAACGTGCGGAATAAAAAGCAATGCCACCTGCAATCGCAGCCAGAAATAAAAATACGAAATGTGGCATGCCGGGAATAAAACCTAAAATAGTCAAAATACCTGCAGTCACCGCTAAGGGCTGCGGGTCACCCATTTGTAATTTTAATTGACTGTGCATCGATGAACTTGACGACACTCGGGTAATGATAATGGCGGTAGCCGTTGATAATAACAGTGATGGAATTTGTGCGACTAAACCATCACCAATAGTTAATAAAACGTAGGTATGCGCGGCATCATCAAAAGTCATTCCATGGGTTGACGTTCCAATCACTAAACCACCGACAACATTTATTATTAAAATAATGAAACCGGCAATGACATCGCCCTTCACAAATTTAGAAGCACCATCCATAGAACCATAAAATTCAGATTCTGCAGCGACTTCTTCACGACGTTGTTTGGCGACTTCTTTGGTGATTATTCCGGCATTCAAATCAGCATCAATCGCCATTTGTTTACCGGGCATGGCATCTAAGGTAAAACGAGCAGTCACTTCAGAAACGCGACCGGCCCCTTTAGTGATAACGATAAAATTGATAATCATCAAAATGGAAAAAACGATGATACCGACAAAATAATCACCACCAATGATAAAATCACCAAAGGCTTGGATAACCGTTCCGGCTGAGTCCGTTCCATTGTGTCCTTCAACCAAAATCACACGAGTAGAGGCGACATTAAGCGCAAGCCGTAACAGTGTGGCAAATAATAAAACAGTTGGGAATGATGAAAAATCAAGGGGTTTAAGCGCATTAATACAAATCATAGCTATCACTAACGATAGCGTGATATTAAAGGTAAAAAACAAATCCAGTAAAAAAGGCGGAAGGGGTACCACCATCATCATAATGATGCAGAATAATACGCTCGGAATCACCAGTGAAGATGAATTAGGCACTGAAAATGACTGCCAAAAATTTGACAGTGCCGCGTTATTAATCATTAGCGTTTACATTATTTTGACAGGGCACTTGCTTCATACTATAGCTTAAGTTATTGATTGTTATTATTAACATTAATTGATAATTGCGCATTTATACTTTATAAATGAAACCATATAAATACTGAGCAACTATAGTGCCAATGGCTTAGGGCAGAGCTTTATTCATTGCCTTTTTAAGGTCTTTTCTTTGCACCCTTAAATGACCAGAGCCAGTATTGAGATTTATAGTTAAAACGGCAATCATTTGCCGTTTTAAATATAAACAGTATCGGTTATTTTCTTGAATTAACAGTGAGAATGGCGGTAACAGTGGGTATTTGAAAACAGGCATGTTTATTGCAAGTTTACTGGATAGTGATTGCTACACAATTGAGTGGCTATGGATTTGTTTATTATTTGCATTGGAGCGCTGTGATGCTGAAAAAAATATTAATTATGTTAGTTATCATGTTGATAACAGCCTGTTCGGCGAAAACTGAATATAAAGTCATGTCTGAAGATACATCTGCTGATCAGAAATTTTTACCCGTTTATAAAAAAGAGGTATTAATTGCTGTAGGTTATGCCAACATCAGCACTCAACACAGCGATAACATATCGCAAAGACGTTTAATGGCCATGAGAGCCTCCAAATTAGATGCCTATCGCAACCTGATTGAACAAGTCTATGGCCAAAACATTAATTCAACAACAACGGTTGAAGATATGGTGGTTTCAAGTGATACCTTAAGAGCCCATGTACAAGGTCTTATTTATGGGGCACACTTAGTAAGCATTTCGCCGGTCGGGGATGACAGTTATGAAACCAAACTGGAATTAACCTCAACCATCGTAAACGATCTACGTTCGATGCTGAACAATAGTTAGCCGAATGAAGAAAATCTTTAGTGTTTTTGTTGCCCTGTTGTGTACCACAGCACAGGCGAATTACATTGAATCAGAAGGTAACGCCACCATTCAGTCGGGACAACTGATACAAGCGAAAAAACAGGCTATTTCAGATGCACTCAGAAAAGCAGCGTTAAGTCAAAAGGCTAACCTCATCAGTAACAGTATGCTTGATAGTCACGGGCAGTTACATGAAACCGTGATTTTGAAATCAAATCTTTCCATTCAGAAAATTGATATTCTTGAGGAAACGTCAGCGGGTAAAAATCATTATGTGAAGGCAGGTATTCATTTTTTAAAAGATACAGATCCTAATTCATGTTCAAGTAATCGGTTGCGAAAACAAGTTGCGGTGAAGGTTATTCGTGATGGTAATATTACTTCAGATGCTACGCATGATCTAAGCGCTGTCTTGCGTGCGGCATCAAAAAAGATGAATCGTTTAATCCAGAATGAAAGCGGTTTTGTTTTAAAAAAACAATACCAATATAAAAGCTACTACGGTGCAAGCTTTTTACCGTCAAATGGTAAAACCAACACGCAATTGATTACTATTATGGCAAAGTGGCATCAACCGGATCGTATGAAAAATATTACCAATGATCTGTATCGAGGGTTGACCGCTTCTTTTAATTATCTGGATAGTATTACTCGACTGGTAGAAACAGACATCGAAAACACCTTGCCTGTTAACAAAGAATTTAAACTATCCATGGTTTATCATGATAATAAACCCCCTTTTGAACAGCATGAAATTACTCAAATTTTTGAGGCCTTGCCAGTCGATTATTTTTCAGATCAAAATGCGGCTCGCCTAGATCATCAGGTAGAAGCGTGGTTAACTGAGTCCTGGCAACAGGTAAAATCCCAGTTCAATTGTCAACCGCCCATAACCCATGTCTCTGTAAAAGCTAAATCTATTCAATTACAAATGGGGTCGATGCATAATATAACTATTGGACAATTATTGTTGGTGTTACCGCTTAATTATATTGATGATATCACTGAAAAATTAAACAGTGATTTTATTGATTTATTTAAAGTCATTTCGGTAAAAAAGAACAGCTCATTGTCATACCCTTAGGGCGTGACTTAAGTGAGATGCAACCGCTAAGTGAACAAAAGTTTGTTATTGCACTATAACTAAAGGTGCCAATTCATGAATGCCAAAATGATTAACTGTTTTATTTTATTTTTCATCTTAGTGATACCGTTTAAGACGGGTTATGCAGATGTTGATTCTGCCAACCAGCATGCGCTGTCTATTTTAATGAATGAATTTAAAATAGCAAAAAGAGCACTTAAAGCTAAGCCAGGTAAAATTGCACCGGGTCAACGTTACACCATTGCAAAGGGTGATACGCTCAAAGGGATTGCATTAAAAGCTTATGGCACCACTAATCTCAGTATTCGATTGGTGAGAAATGTGATTATGAAAGAAAACCCGAAAGCATTTTTTCGCGGTAATGAGAATTATTTATTCGCGGGTAAAGTGCTTAAGATTCCTTCTGTTGATGATATTAGAAAACATGTCTTTTCAGCGACTTCAACGACTAAAAGTAGTCGGCAGAGTAAAAGAAACTGGTTGCGCTTTCCTTAAAATCATTCAACTAACGGGTAGATGTTTTTTTCGAGCACATTAATGAGACCCGAGTAGTCACTTTCCTTTTGAAGTTGTAGGGATTCAGTCAGCAGTGGCTTTAACTGTAAGATCTTCTCTTCTGGCCATCTGACGGCTTCAGACTTTAAAAGGTCCACTAACTCTATTAATTTTTCATTGCCGACGGAATTATTTTCTTGTTTAAAGGCCACGATAGTAGCATCTAATGCTTGACACAAGTCGACGCTTAACGGATTACCGGCTTCATTCATGGGGTATTCAATGAGTGTCTTTTCAAGCAAGGGCAAAAATTCATTGGATAGTTTATCTGCTAAATTAAGATAATCTTTTGCTTCGAAAAAAGTTAATGATTCATTTAAGAGTTCTTGAAATGGAACTATTTTTTCTGCCGGTAACTCGGTTAGAAAAGGATCTAAAAGAGTGAGAAAATCCATAAGCGATTCATGGCCTTCATCAATGTTATTTAAACTGAAGGCTTTGATAGCCTCTGACAAAACAGAATATAACTCAGAGTATTTGCTGGTCATATCAGTTATCTCCCAAAGATTTAAAAATTATATACAATTTGTTGTCCATTTGAGTCGGTTCAATTTTATGCCAAAAAAGGGACAGTTGTTCTTTTTTACGTAATAATTAAAATTTTCAGTTTGTTTACGGTGTAATACTGCCTAAGGTTTCCGTCTTAGTAATATTACCCTCTTCATTCCAAAAGGTTGATTTGTTTATTATGTCATTAATGTAAAGAATCTCCCACTTTTTCTGGCCATTGGGATACCACATAGTATTTAATCCATCTTGTTTACCCAACTTGTAATACATTTCCCAGCCTTTGTTACCACTTTCATCCCATAGGGTATAACGGCCATGTAATTGGTCCATTTTATAATGTTTTTCTATATTTTTTCGGCCACTTTGATCCCATGCAATAGTCAAACCTGAACGGTAGCCATCGCGAAACATTTTTTCTTCTTTAAGTTTTCCAGTTTTATACCAAAAACGCGCAATCCCTTCTTCTTTACCGTTTTTATAATGCGTTTCTTTTTTCTTTTTACCATTAGAAAACCAAACGGTTTGTAAACCTGATTTCTTTCCTTTATGGTAATTGGTTTCGGTATATTTTTTACCTTTACCATAAAGCTCAATTTTATTGAAAAGACCATTTTTTAACCAATAGGTCGCTATACCGTCTTTTTTGCCATTGTTATAATTAACTTCGGCTTTCTTTTCACCGGAGTTATACCAGAACGACTCTTTTCCATGTTCTTGGCGGTTAACAAAATTTACGCTATGGATAAGTTCATCGTCATGGTAGGTTGACGTCCTGCTAACATTACCATCGGCTCCCCACTCCGTTCTTTGACCGTCTTTGACATCAAATTTATAACGCTCCTGTGAGGCCAATAAACCATTTTCACGCCATTGTCGTAACCATCCATGCTTCTGGTCATTGACATAGTTTACTAATTGTTTTTTTTGTCCGTTAGGGTACCAAATGGTGTGCGGTCCGTGTTTCTTATCTTGTTGATAATAAATCTCGGTGATTTTATTGCCATCGAAAAATTCAGTTCGTGATTGGCGCTGACCGCCGCTAAAAAACTCTTGCCATAATTGTTGGCCTTGATGAGTCCAGGCAATACTTATGCCTTGCTTCAAACCTTTTTGATAGTGTTCTGACTTTATTTTACGCTTTGATTCATTCCAATAAGTTATTAGTCCGTGCAGTTTGCCCGCAGAAAAGTTTTTGATAACTTTAAAATAATCTTCACCTTGCTCAGAGGTATGTTGGTAGTCAATAAACTCCCCGGTAAACGGTTGTGTTTCACCGGTGACATAAAACAATTGGTTTTGCTCAATGAGCGCGATCGGTTTTTTAAATGTTGTCTTGTTAACCAGGACTGAATTATCAAGTGTAGTCATTGGTTTAGTCTGAATCAAATCAATGTGTTTTTGACCGGGCTGGTCAATAATCACTTCAGAGACCCGTGCCAATGATGGCATCGTCGTAACGGTGTAAATAGTGATACTAACGACGACCAATATGCTGATGAGTAAAAAAGAAGTAACATTATCTTGTGCGCTGAGTTCTTGGTCAGGGTCGAGATCGCCGTATAAATTCAGGTCTTCGGTTTGTTTTAGTTCATCTTTGAGGATTTGTTTTCGATATTTGATGTAGAGTGATTTCTGTAAATTCAAATCACCCCCGCTATTCATTTGTGCTTTGGTCCACAATCCTTCGCGAACATAGTTGGATTTAAGCTCTTGGCACACTGACTGATACAGATAATCTTCAATTAAGCGATCATGGGCATATTTTTGCTTTAATTTTTTGAAAAAAAACATTGGAACCTGTTGTAAGTGAGAACTAGAAAGACATTTTGGTAAAGCTAATAAAACCCATCAGTAGCGTCTATTTAATAAGCCATGTCGTCTGGAAAAAAAGAACACCGTGTTTTGTAGATGATACGGTGACGTCCGATACATAAATTTATTTTTCAAAAGAAACTGTGTACTGTCTATGTTATGTCAGTTAGCTTAATGAATCTTCAATTATTTTAAGGCATTAATATACCTTTATTATATTGCCGAGTTAATAATAAGTCACCGTTATCATCCCACCAAGTCCACTTGCCATCTATATTTCCCTTATGGTGATGACCTTCATAACGTTTTTGCCCATTAGGAAACCAAGTGGTTTCAATGCCGTTGATCACATTATTTTCATAATTGAGCTGTGATAATTTATTGCCTCGTTTGGACCAGCGTGTGGATAGTCCTTCAAGCCGGTTTTTACTGTAATTAAATTCCTGTGTTTTATTGACGCCATTAACCCATTGGGTTAAATGACCGTGTAGTTTGCCTTTTTCATAATTAGCCTGAACAGACTTTTTACCTTCAATCCACCAAATAAATTCACCCTCTCGATAATTATTGATATAAGTGCCTTGAGATAATTTTTGACCAAATTTATTGCGCCAGATAAGGGGACCGTATAGTTTATCTTTTTTATAATAAGCCTTCATGTTTTCTTTAGTTTTGGTATCCCATCTAAAACAACTCCCCTCCAGATTTCCAGACTTATACTGACAATTACTGGTTTTCCAACCGTCTTGATTCCAACGAATAACTTCACCGTTCAGTCGGTCGTTTTGGTAATGTGCTTTAACTTTTTCCTGTCCATTTTCATACCACCAGAGTGAGGTCGCATGCTTCTTGTTGTTCTGAAAGAAGGCCTCTACCTTTTTGTGACCATTTTCAAACCAAAGAATTAAATTCCCCTGTAATTGACCGTCTAAAAAATTGGCTTCTAATTTTTTTTGACCGTTACCATACCATTCAGAGCGCAGGCCATTGGGTTTTCCATCTTTATAATTAATTTCTATTTCTTTAAATCCACTCTCTTGCCAAAGGGTTCTTAAGCCCTGAACAAGGTCACCTTTAAAANCAACTTCTTCTTTTTTCTGACCATTGTCATACCATTCCGTCCAGAGAACGCCATCACTTTCTGGTTGGTAATTGACTTCAACCTTTTTATGCCCTTGTTCAGTCCAGAGCGTTACGAGTCCTGAAATCTTACCATTTTTAATAATCCGTTCACTTTCCTTTTGTCCTTGTGCATACCATGAGGTCCAAAGCCCAGTGATTTTCCCCTTTTTATAGAATCCTTCAGCTTTTTTTTGACCATTCTCATACCACCAGGTATATAAACCTTCACGTTGATCATTTCGAATACCACCCTCAACCTTCTTTTGGCCATTCTGATAAAAGGCGGCATAGGTTCCTGAGAGTACAGGAGGTCCTAATTTAACAACGAGACCTTTATCCCGTAATGCCTGAAAGATCTCCTTTTCAACACAGCCTGTTAAGCATAATGTGATCAATATAGGGTAGAGAACCAGTTTTATTTTTTTTGCTAAATACATGCCCCTTCCTTATCTCAGGGGTAACAATGAATTCTTTCCATGTTAAGAATGATTGCCACCTTAATTTAATTACCGATCAAATAGTTTTAAAAAAAACACAATATGCAAACGTCAATGGCTGTTTGCGATAAGGTTATAAACCACCTTTATCTTGTTCAATAGATTCTTTAGTTTCATTAACTTCTTTAACTTCTTTAACTTCTTT
>JGI26382J51730_1001015_pt1 | contig 12687 bp, 14 predicted proteins | sample SaaInlV_165m_DNA_2_FD_51730 | JGI IMG/M metagenome (IMG submission 51730) | reverse complement strand
AAATTGCTAAATAACTTAAATTGAAGGAGTTATATTATTAGAAAAAATTACCCTTTCAATAAAACAAGGGAAGAAAATACCCGTATTAAGGATAAAAAAAACCAAAATAACTTGATAAAAAAAATAAATAAATAAAATAGACCCTTATTTTATAAAGAGTTAATACATATAGCCTCACCTAAATAAAAATAAAAATAAAGTTTGGTATAGGTATTGCTCAATAAAGATATAAATCAAATTTATCAAGGGTTTCTAATGCACGAAGGATTGATTATAGCCGCATCAGGTGGTGTGAAACAACAAGTTAAAATGGATGTGTTAGCCAACAACATGGCCAATTTAAATAATGCAGGTTTCAAGTCAGACGGATTGGTGTTTAGAGAAATCTTTCCTCCCTTTAATGAGGGATCCAGTGCTGATGCAAGTAAGAATGCATTGCTCCCACCAAATGATTCAAATGAAAACGTGTCATACGTCGCAGTAGATACCCTGTATACAGATCATTCGCAGGGAATATTTCATAAGACAGATAATCCACTTGATTTAGCCTTGGAGGGAGATGGGTTTTTTGAAATCGAAACACCGCAAGGTATTCGTTACACACGAAACGGAAACTTTCGTTTGGACACAGGAAAAAATTTGGTAACACAGGATGGAAATTTCCTGCTGGATAAAAATAAACAAAAAATAAAAATAGAAGACAACAGCGGCAAAATAGATTTTGGTCCCGATGGAACCATTTCTGTGGGTAATGGTTTCGGAAACCAACCTGCAGGAACTTTAAGTTTAGTCAAATTTGAAGATACAAGTGGGATAGCAAAAGAAGGAAATGGTCTATATAAAATCATGGACAGTAAAATAAAACCAATACCAGCAGATAATATTAAGGTGGCACAGGGAGTGCTGGAAAGGTCAAACGTAAACTCCATAGAAGAAATGACAAACATGATAACGGCAATCCGAGCGTTTGAAGCATACCAAAAAGTTATACAAACTATAGATGAAGCTGATGATCAAGCAGTAAACTCAATCGGAAGAGTCGTATAAAAATCAATTTTAAACGTTAAAAAAAAACGAAATAGAAAGGGAAAAAAATGATACGAGCTTTGTATACGGCAGCAACAGGAATGAATGCGCAGGACATAAATGTCGCAACCATTTCCAATAACATAGCTAACGTAAACTCAACCGGATACAAAAAAAGCCGTGCAGAGTTTCAAGATCTTCTCTACCAGAATTTAAGATTGGTCGGAACTTTATCACCAAATGGTAATCAGGTACCGACAGGTAGTCAGTTGGGCTTGGGAGTAAAATTAGGGTCCGTAGCAAAAATATATACCCAAGGTGATTTCATTCAAACGCAAAACCAACTTGACGCGGCAATCACAGGGAAAGGGTTTTTTCAAATTGCTCTGCCGGATGGAACCATCGCTTACACACGTGCGGGATCATTCAAAATGAATAATACGGGACAGGTAGTAACAGCGGATGGATTACCACTAGAGCCAGCAATTACGGTTCCGCAGGATGCTCTACAAATTTCAATTGATGAAAACGGCAGTGTTTCAGTTACCCAGCCAGGAGCTACAGCTCCAACAGTATTGGGAACAATTCAATTGGCGACGTTTCAAAATCGAGCGGGTCTACAGGCAATCGGAAACAATGCATTTAAACAGACGGATGCATCAGGAGCTCCAACCGTTGGTAATCCTAATTCTGATGATCGGGGAAAAACCCAGCAAGGATTTCTTGAGATGTCCAATGTGAGCGTAGTCGAGGAAATGGTAAATTTAATTTCCGCTCAAAGAGCTTATGAAACAAATTCTAGAACAGTGCAAACCGCTGATGAAATGCTGCAAACCGCAAATAATATGAAACGTTAAGAAACGGGGCATTGAAACATGATTAAAAAATATAAAAATAAATGGATCGGAATGTTATTGGGAATCTGTTTTTTGTTAATAACCGGGTCCAATGCATGGGCAAAACCAGATGACACAAGAACCATAACTTCACAAGAGATCAGGGAAAGCGCTGAAAATTACTTGATCAATCACTTGGACTGGAATCCTGAGTCAATGGATATCGAAATCAATTATCAGGCAAGGGACCTGGTAGTGCCGGAAGGAACACTTCTTCTTGATTTTGGAAGGATAAATAACACAAGGGGAATAGGACGAATTCCTCTAACCGTATTGGTAAAAATTGACGATAAGTTTATCAAAAGAGTTCGAATAAACGCGAAGGTGGTGGTTTATCAAGATGTAGTAAAAACTAGAAATTCTTTGCAACGGGGAAATGTAATCGGGGAATCAGACGTCGTTATGGAACGAATACGAACCGAACGCATATTAAGAGATATCCCGACTAATTTAGATAGGGTAATTGGTCAGGCGGCAACCAGAAATTTACAACCAGGAAACACAGTAAAGTTTAGGGATTTAAAACAAGTTCCTACCATCAAGCGAGGGTCAAGGGTAATTATTTTAGCAAGAAAAGGATCTATGAAAATTACGGCACCCGGAACGGCACGTGAGGATGGTTTTAAAAACAAAATTGTTCAAGTAGTAAACCTCGAGACTAAAAAGACTGTCTACGCTGAGGTAATTAATTCAAATACTGTCGAGGTTAGATTCTAAATGAAAAATAAAGATTTTTTTCTATTAGNAAATATTTTTAAGATAGCAGTACTGCTATGGGCCTTAGTGGGTATAACCGCCTGCGCAAATACGCATAAGGCAATAGATTCAAAATCGGCAGTCATTCCACAAAAAATCTATAAGGCAAAACCCGTGAAGTACAACGATGGTGGGATATGGCCTGGGGATACTTCAAAAAATCTTCTTTTTGAGGATACAAAAGCAAGAAAAATAGGCGACATCGTAACCGTAGNATTAAATGAGACAGCGACATCGACCCAATCAGCGACAACAGACACTTCAAAATCATCGGAAATTGCTCTTGCAACAACAGCCGTTATGGGTTTACCGAGTGATATGGGGGTTAAAAATTTTCTAGGACTGGGTACCGGATTTGATCCTACAGTTGGGGGGACCACCGAAAGGTCAAATGGCGGCTCTGGAACAACGACTCGAAGTGGAAGTTTGACGGGTACTGTATCAGCGACCATTAAAGCCATCAACCAAAATGGAAATTTTGAAATAGAAGGGTCNCGTTCGGTAACTATAAATTTTGAAGAACAGCTAATGATTTTGACCGGAATTATTCGTCCATCGGATGTCAACTACGATAATACGATTAACTCATCCTTGATCGCAGAGGCGTCAATCACTTATACCGGAGACGGCGTGATTGCAGAGGAACAACGTGTAGGCTGGCTTATGCGTGCGTTGAGTTATGTATGGCCATTTTAAGTGAATAGATTTTTAGAAAGAAGATCAANATCATTTTAAATATTAGAAACCATAGATGTATAGGAATCGTATGACACAAATTAAAGCTGGATTGAAAATTGTGAATACAAATCAAAAAAAAGTAAAAAATTCCTCATGCATATACGGAATAAAAACGTGGTTCATTGCAACATTTGCAGTAATCATGATTTTGTCCTGTACTCAAGATATAGAAAACCTTGTCGGGCCTAGTTACTCCGGTTACACAATAGGGGTTACTGCACAGTATGGGGGCGTTGGAATAGTAAAAAGTTCGGGGGGATCAGCAACTATTCGCATGGAGGTAGTTACCGCAGCCGGTGTACCTGTCAATGGAGCAACCGTAGTATTGACGAGCACCTTGGGAACTCTTTCTGCCGCTTCTTTTACAACAGTAAATGGATTAGCAATAGGAACTTTGACAGTGGGGGACACCGCTGGAACAGCGTATGTTGTGGCAACGGTAGAAAATGTAAGTGCGACAACCACGGTTTCAATATTGAGTTTCTAAAATCATAAATAAATTACGAATTATGAGTGTAAATAAAAAAATAAAACAAAGCTATTTACCCATCAATCGATGGAAGGCATGGTTGTTTTGCCTTTTGTCAGCAACCCTGATTCTAGCTTGTACGGGTGACTTAGATAATGATGGAGCCGCACTTCTAGGCCCNTCATTTGGCATCACAATTATTCCGCAAAATCCACAAATACTTAAAGCAGGAACGCAAACGTTTACTGCGACTGGTGGGGTTACGCCATATACTTATTATTTGACCAATACGTCTACAGGAACTTCACTAGGTACCATTGTCCCAACAACAGGTGTCTTCACTGGTGTTCAGGCTCTGGCTGCAGCACCCGCAGGTACTTCCACGGTAACAGTTGTAGATTCGACAGGGGTTTCAGGAACAACAACTTTAACGGTACTGCCCACGATCCTGATTGTAACTCCCGGCAGTGGGCTCATTACTGTAGCTGGAGAAACGGTAGTCTATACTGCTACGCTTTTATCAGGTTCAGGTCTGGCTACGTGTAGCATTTCCCGGGATGATTCATCCGGTACCACAGCTATCCCGACAGTTGAAATTGCCAATGCTGTCTGTACAGCTACCGGTTCTGCTGTTCCAGCTTCGGGTACTGAAGATTTTACTATAACAATTACAGATTCAATCAATGGGGATTATGCGCTTGCTAAACTTACATTGGGTACCCCGTAACGTACAATGACGAGGAGATTAAAATCTTGAAACAACTTATGAAAAGATTTTTCCCGATAATTTTAATGGCATTGATGTTTGCAGATACAGCGTCGGCTGCTCGTATCAAGGACCTATCCAATATAAAGGGGGTTCGAAGCAATCAGCTAATAGGGTTTGGACTAGTAATCGGGCTTGCGGGAACAGGGGATAGCGCGACTAATGTTTTCTTCTCGATTCAGTCTGTATTTAACATGCTTAAAAAAATGGGGATTACCATTCCATCGGGAGAGGTAGATTCGTTAAAGTTTAAAAACGTGGCAACGGTCATGGTGACCGCAGAACTACCTTCCTTTGCACGCCAGGGAGACAGAATCGATGTGACTGTTTCATCAGTAGGTGACTCAAAAAGCTTACAAGGTGGCACTCTTTTAATGACACCCCTTAAGGGACCTGACAGCAATACCTACGGNGTGGCACAAGGTCCTTTATCTATAGGCGGTTTTGAGGTTGCAGGTGGGGGAGCCGGTGCACAGAAAAATCACAAAACAGTAGGTAGAGTAGTGAACGGGGCTTTAGTGGAAAGAGAACTTCCTCACAAATTTAATGCAAAAGGGGAACTGATTTTTGCCTTAAAGAAAACAGATTTTACGACTGCACGAAGAATTTCACAGGCAATCAATAATGAATTAAAAGATCAATCCGCATTTGTGATAGATGGCCGAACGATAAAAGTAGAAGTCCCAAAGTTTTATACCAATAACACATCGGAATTAATTGCTCGTATCGAAAAATTAGATGTGGAGCCGGATATAGTTGCTCGTGTCATCGTAGACGAACGAACCGGAACGGTAGTGATGGGAGAGAATGTTCGTATCTCAACCGTGGCAGTTGCTCACGGTGCATTATTTATTCAAATTAAGGGAGAACCTGTGGCGCCAGATGCTCCTCCACCAGTCGCGGAGCCAGGGTCTATAAACCCAGCAAGAACACGGGTTCCAGTTGAGGAGGGAGAAGATAAGTTGATCGTGATGAATAAAGGTGCGGCACTCGGTGATATTGTGAATGGACTCAATGCGATTGGAGTAACACCACGAGACCTGATTGCCATTTTGCAATCGATCAAAGCGTCTGGTGCTCTTCACGCGGAACTAGATATCATCTAACGTAAAAAGTAAAATATGCGAGCGGTAGGAGGAAATATTTTCCTTACTACCGCTTTTTTTGTGGATTTATCATCAGAATAAATTCATATAACTATTTGTTTTTAAATGGTTTATTTGTTTATTGGTGGGGTTTGGTAATTTGGTATGGGCTTTGCAAAATTAGTGGGTAGTGGGTATCCCTCAACCCTATTAGACTTTGGTTGGGACAAAATTTAACCAAATATGTGAAGAATATTTATGTTTATTCCTTCTAGTATCAGTTCTCAGACTTCCATTCTACCTCAAATGGAGCAGGGTCGCATATCACAGTTAAGTGAATTGGCTAATCCGGGTAGAAGTAAAAACAATAAGCAGTTAAAGGCTTTATCTCAACAGTTTGAATCTATTTTTGTTCACCAATTATTAAAGTCAATGCGTTCTACAGTTCAGAAATCGGCTTGTTTGGTAGTCACGCGACACAAATGTATGAGTCTATACATGATGAAGAAATGGCTAATTTACTGACCGAACAAAAAGGTATTGGTTTAGCCGAGGTAATTTATAGAGACCTGGCTCGTTTGGAAGAAAAAACGAATAAAGAACAACCAGACAGTGGAAGATCTGCGCAGAATCTAAATCCAGCAATAAATATACAGGGTTAGAAAATAATAAAATGAATTCATTATTAAAGAACCTTTTAAACACAATGGAAAAAAAAGTTGTTCTTTACGGAAAATTTATTTCACTTTTACAGGATGAATGGGACAGCATTGCTGATTATTCTGTTGAAGCGCTTGATTCAATAATCCTTAAAAAAGATGAACTGGTGCATCAATTGAAAAGTTTGGAATCAGACCGAACGAGAATTATGAAAAAGGTTGCGAAGGGATTAAGGATTTCTCACGGGAACCTGACGATGAAAAATTTATTAAACATTCAAAAGAGCCCTCTTAACCCAAGGTTAGCCAAGAGCCGAAAAAATTTATTAAATAAAATACAACTGGTAAATAGTTTAAATTATTCCATTCGTGGCCTGATGAACAAATCGTCTGCATCTTTTAGAAAGTCTCTGGTTCACCTTCATTCAGAGGGAGAGATAGCGTCTTCTCCCTATCACGCAAACGGAAAAATTCAAAAAGCAAAAAAATATAGCAGCATGCTAAGTGTAGATGCTTAAACAAACAATTAAAAAATGACAACAAATATTTTTAGTGCATTGAGTTCGGCGAAGTTGGGTCTATTGGCACAACAGTTGGCAATAGAGGTCACAGGTCAGAATATAGCCAATGTAGAGACAGAAGGTTACTCTCGACAGGATGTAACCTTTGAAGCAAATACGCCAAGACATGCTATTAAATATGGTTCGATGCATCAAATCGGAACAGGCGTCCGCGTTGCTGGTATTGAGCGAGCTCACGACCAGTTTCTATTTGAGCAGATAATGGACGAAGGCGATCTGACAGGAAGTACAGAAGTAAAGAAAGATATTTTTGAACAACTAGAAATATTATTCAACGAAGGATCAGGGCGCAGTTTAAATGATGCTCTAAGTTCATTCTTTGCGTCAGTTCATGATTTGGCAACTAACGCGAGAGGGTTGCCAGAGCGGGCTGATCTGGTTTCAAAGGCAGAAAACCTGGCTAGCACCTTTAATCAAACAGGAAAACAGCTATATACAATCCAAAGAAATATTGATGCAACGATAGNGACNGAAGTTACAGAAATCAATTCGCTTACAACNCAAATTGGAAAATTAAATGAGAACATACATGCTAGCGAGCCAGCATCACAATATAAAGCAAANGACCTTCGAGATAACCGAGACAGACTAGTCAAGGAGCTCTCCAAAAAAATTGATATACAGTTGATCGAGGAATCAGATAGTCAAATCAGTTTAACACTGAAGGACGGAACCGCTTTGGTGCTTAAAGATCAAGTGTTTGATTTAAGTACATCCATCAACGGGAATAATGAATCTTTTTATGACGTATATATTGATACTGGATCCACTACAAAGGATATAACATCTACCATTACGGGTGGTGAATTACGTGGTTATCTCGACATGCGGGATACAGAAGTAGAATCCATCCTCGATAAAATGAATATCTTGAGCGCATCTTTCATTCAAGAATTTAATGGTATTCACAGGGCGGGTTTTGGTGTTGACGGAAGTTCTGGTTTGGACTTTTTTTCGGCCCTTGATGTTACGGTTGATCATGACGTAGACAATACAGGTACCGCTGTAGTGAGTATGACTAACGCAAGTCCAACTACGATCTCGGTGGATGAGTTTGAAATTGCTTTCACCGGTAGCAATGCATTTACTTTAAATAACCTGACAACAAATGCGAGCTCAGGAACATTTACCTTTACCACAGGAAGTACTTTTAATATTAAAGATGGTTTTGCGGTTACTATCTCTGGAGCAGCAGNTTCGGGTGACAAAGTAACATTTTCAGTATCTGAGGATTCGGCAAGTGGAATGGCTGTTTCAAGTACTATCACTGCTAATACAAGAAAAATAGCGGCAGGGACTACGACTAATGGNGACGGGGCCAATGCTTTACTCATGGCTGATTTACAAAACACCTTATCTTTTAATAGCGTGACTTGGAGTGGTTCGGGNTCCGGTTCATACACTTTTGATGAATATTATAATGCCGTAGTCAGCACAATAGGCATTGAATCGTTTTCGGCTCAATCGACACTTCGTCAGCAAGAAGGAATTATGCTCCAACTGAATAGTAGAAGGGAAAGTATTTCGGGTGTTTCGATTGACGAAGAAATGATAAAGATGATCAAATTTCAACAGGCCTATAACGCATCGGCACGGATGATTTCAGTGGTGGATGAAATGCTCGATACATTGAACCGAATGTAACTTTCAATAAACGAGAATCGTAGACCGGAGAACCGAAATGGTAATGCGAGTAACAAGTCAAACCCAACAAAGAAATGCATTAAATAATATTTTTCGTATCACGGAAAATATGTTCAATGCCCAAAAAGAAATCACATCGGGAAAGAAAATCAGCAAACCATCTGATGATCCATCTGGAATGCGAGATACGTTGGCATTACGGACAAACATCAAACAAATAAAACAATTTGATCGTAATATTAATAGTAATCAGTTGTTTTTAAGCCGCGGGGAATCAGCACTTGATGCTATCGGCGTGGGCCTATCCCGAGCAAAGGAACTGTCAATGGTGGAGCTTGGGGGTCTTTCAACCTCGGAAACAAGAGGATATGCAAAGACAGAATTAGATAATATAATTTCCAAAGTACTCCAGGATGCAAACACAAAAGTAAGAAATATGTATATTTTTTCTGGCACAGATGTCAACACAACGCCATTTGAATTAAGTGCTTCAGGGGCCGTCTATATTTATAATGGAAACTCAGATAACTTGATGGTTCAAATCGAAGAGGACATCAATATTAATGTAAATATACCTGGCTCGGAGGTTTTGGGAACAGACTTGGACCCGGATTTAAATACTTCGACCAATGTTTCTGATTTAAATGGCGGAACNGGAATTACAGCAGGTTCTTTTTCAATCACTGATAGGGCAGGAACCAGTGGTACGGTAACTATCACGTCATCGATGACACTAGCAGATGTGATTACAGCTGTAGGTAATGTCTCCTCCAATTTAACCGCCTCTATTAATAGCTCTGGNAATGGCATTACCATAACTGATACAAGTTCTGTAATAACAAATTCTTTAACAGTTAGTGANGTGGACGGTGGGACAACTGCATTAAGTTTAGGAATTGTTGGCAAGAAAGATGGAAATATCGAGGGAATGGACCTGAATGCTGCTTTATCGGCAAGTACTCTTATTTCAGAATTAAATGGCGGGGATGGGTTGACTCTTGGAGATATCAACATNATTAATGGATCAGCTTCTAGTGCGGTAAGTCTAAGNTCTGCAACGACAATAGCTGAAGTTATCAGTTTAATAAATAATTCAGGCAATAATGTAACGGCATCAATCGATAGTGCGGGGAATGCTCTTCAAGTGATTTCAAATAGTAGTTCTACCATCGCCGTAGTTAGCAATGTTGGCACTGACACAACGGCTGAAGAGCTTGGAATTGGTGGGGGGAGAAATGTGATCAACACCCTTTTTAAACTAAAGCAAGCCATGGAATATGATGACACGTTTGCTATTTTAGGGTCTCTTGCTAACTTAGACTCCGGGTTGGAAACTATTAATGAGTCTAGGGCAATTTATGGAGCAGTTGCCAGAAGAGTAATCTCTACTGAAGCGACTCACCAACAGAATATTGTTAANCAAAAAGATCAAATATCAAACATAGAAGGGGCAGACCTGGTTGAAGCGGCATCGGAATTTGCAGCTATGGAAGCGGCACTCCAAGCGTCGTTAAGTTCAACAGCGAGGATTATTCAACCGTCGCTACTTGATTTTCTACGTTAAACGTTTTCCACATGATTGACGGGGTAAATTATTAATGTTTTGATTTTGAGTTTATATCCGCTATAAACTTTTCTCGCTCAAGCCTAATTTTTTCTTTAAAGGCTTCCAGACTTCCATATTTTAAAATATATTTTTCTCGAATTTGATCTGCTGGTTCTACGTCGGCTCCTTGCTCTCCTGTCAAACAGTTTCCCTTAATATCACAAGTCCAGATTGAGCAATCTTTTTCAATGGCTCCCCTAAGGTCCTCTGGTATATTGCCTGAGTGTGGCAGACTATTATAATTTGCATCAATGCGTTCTTCTATTCGATCTAGTTCTTTTACGAGATCATTTATATCTTCACCGTTCCATTCGCCAACCGTTTCATCTCCATCTGCAGAGAAAATACGATTTGTCAGTGAAGGATCAATCTTGATTGGATCTAAAGAAAACCGCCGCCCATCATCAGTCACATTAAACTCTTTCCTTGTTTAAATTGAGTCGTAATAAAGTATAATTTAAACTAAATTAAGGGGAAGATCTACGGTAAATATAGCCAAATTGCCCGACTAGGGAAATTTGCGAAGAAACTATTGATGCGATAAGCTTTCCCTTGGACAATTAACCAGTTTTTATTATCTGGTTGTAGAAAAAAATATTGGATTGATTTAGAGGGTAGGCTTTAATGCTTGAAATTAGAAAACGTATCAACAGAATTAAAATTAAGTTGGGCTATCGTTTAGGCCTTTCGAAAGCTATTTCTATGCCTAAGATGATTACGATAGACCCAACAAATCACTGTAATTTAAAGTGTCCTCTTTGCCCAACGGGAGAAGGTGATGCTAGCGTGGAATACGGTTTATTTAAATTAGAGAAATATAAAAAGGTTGTTGATACATTTAGTAAGTGGGCTCAAAACATACAACTTTTTTCATGGGGCGAGCCAATTTTAAACAAATCACTTGTTGAAATGATTCGGTATACTTCTCAGCAACCACATAAAATCAGGACAATCACTACGGTTAATCTTAATGCTACAAATGATGAGCAGATAAAAGGGTTATTGACTTCAAATTTGTCCGCTCTACATGTTTCCATTGATGGGGTAACTCAAGAAGTTTATGAAAAGTACAGGGTTGGAGGAAACCTTGAAACGGTATTAAATAATCTAAAAAAATTGATAGCAGCAAAAAAATTATATAATTCTAGTACGAAAGTCCAATGGGATTTTATTGTGATGAAGCAGAATGAACATCAGATTGAGGAAGCAAAGAAAATGGCCAGTGACTTTGGAGTTCCCATACAAGTTTATTCTGTAGGAATACATTTGAAAAAAGATACTGATGTCTCCCTTAACGAGTTGATGGATACTTATGGCGAGTGGTTACCGGATGACCCCAGATATCAAACCTACACTAAGGACCGAAAGTCACGAAAAAGAACTATGAAATTTTGTAAAAGCCCTTGGTTAGAAACGATGGTAAACTGGAATGGAGATGTTTTTCCTTGTAGCTCTGTGCATACAGAAGAAAAAGAACGCTATGGAAATATTTTTGAGCAGGATTTTGAAGATATTTGGAACGGTGAAAAATATGTTGCTGCAAGAAAAGAATTGCTGGGTCAACCTAATAACATCCACACCATTTGCCACACATGCAAAAAAAATAACTATCAAGGAAGAGAAACTCCCTTGAACTGGGATTAAGGGAGCAGAAACGAATGGACTAATGAAAGCTGATAGTTGAGACTAGCGAACCGCCATACATGGTTTCAGGAATTTTTTAGAGTCTAATCCAGATTCCTTCAAATCAGATTCGACCATGAGGTGNACTAGTTTTTTGAAGGGTGTCTTAGCANGCCAATTTAAAATTTTTTGAGCTTTGCTAGAGTCACCTATGAGAGTATCAACTTCGGTTGGACGGAAAAAGGATGGATTCACTTCCACCAGCACACGATTGGTATTTTTATCAAAACCTACTTCATCTGTCCCAGACCCTCTCCATGCGATATCAAACCCGCACAATCCAAAGGCTTCCCGAACAAAATCCCGAACACTGTACTGCTGGCCTGTTGAAAATATATAATCATCCGGTTTGGGTTGCTGCAATGTAAGCCACATCCCTTCTACATAGTCTTTTGCAAATCCCCAGTCACGACGAGCATCGAGGTTTCCCAGGAAAATCTTTTCTTGCTGCCCGGTAAGAATCTTCGCTAATGAAAGAGTGATTTTTCGACTTACAAAATTTTCTCCACGTCTCGGTGATTCGTGATTAAACATTATTCCGTTGCAGGCGAAAACATTTAAGGCCTCGCGATAATTAATTGTAGTCCAGTGTGCAGAAACTTTGGCTATTCCATAGGGGCTTCTTGGGTAAAAAGGAGTTTTTTCAGTTTGAGGAATTTCCATAACTTTACCAAACATTTCACTAGTGGATGCTTGATAAAATCGGCAGGTTTCATTCTGACCATTGGCAACAATAGACTGTAAAATTCGTAATGGTCCAAGAGCATTGACTTGACTG
>JGI26382J51730_1000958_pt1 | contig 13318 bp, 12 predicted proteins | sample SaaInlV_165m_DNA_2_FD_51730 | JGI IMG/M metagenome (IMG submission 51730) | reverse complement strand
CTTTTGGGATTGTTTGGTGTAAGGATCATGTAAGCACCAGCCAAATTGATATAGGTACTAAGAGCAGCACCCTTGTTGCCTCTTTGCTCTTTTTCAACTTGAATGATAATATCCTGCCCTTCTTTGAGGACATCGCTAATTGTTAGTTTTTCACCTTTAGGTTTAATACCATCTGAAAAGAAAGGAGAGACCTCCTTGAAAGGTAAAAAACCATGTTTGTCTTTGCCGTAATCAACAAAAGCTGCTTCCAAAGATTGTTCTACACGAGAAATCTTTGCTTTGTATATATTGCCCTTTGATTTTTTATTAAGGCTTGTCTCTATATTAAGATCAGTAAGCTTTTTGTCCCTGACAATTGCTACCCGAATTTCTTCTTTGTGGGTCGCGTTGATAAGAATGTGGTTCATTTTTAAGTCCTATAATATCTGGACTATTGAGTACGTACAAAGCCTCAATACTTGAGTATTGAATTGGAATAAAGGTTTGATTAATAAGATTCATCAATTGCTAAATAGGGTTTTGCATGTGGCATCAATTAGCCCATAAAAAAAATACGTTCGTTACAATATTTCTTTTTTTTGTTTGAAATAATTGTAAAAAAATTCTTGTTGGTCGAAAAAAATGTTCGACAGATGAATTATACCATAAATAGGTCAATTTAACTTCTTTACTGATTCAAGGTTCTTCCGCCATCAACATTAATGATTTGACCAGTGATATAGTTAGCCATTGCTAAAAACAATACAGCATCTGCTATGTCTTTTGGAGAGCCTTGTCTTTTAAGGGCAATGTTTCCAAGCATAGAACTTTTCTCATCATCTGATAATTGAGCGTTCTCTTGTGGCCAAAGAATAGAGCCAGGTGAAACACCATTAACTCGAACTTTTGGAGCTAACTCTTTTGCAAGCGTTTGAGTAAGCATTTTAAGTCCAGCTTTTGAGATATTATAAATCGCATGTTTTTTTAATGGTCGATCTGCGTGTATATCAATTATGTTTATTATTGAACCACTATTTTTTGCCAACTTGTTACTTAGTCCCTGAGACAAGAAAAAAGGCGCCCTAAGGTTAATATTTAATATATTATCCCAATCATCAATACTACTGATTTCAACTGAATTTGGGTAAAAAACAGAAGCATTGTTAACCAATAAATCTAAAGAAGTTACTTCTTCATTAATTGAGTTTATGACCTCAATATTACTTAGGTCACCTATAATAATTTGAGCTGAATTTTCCTTAGAGAGTTAAGTTCATCACTAAGTATTTGAGCTTTAACTTGAGATTGATTGCAATGAATGATAACTTTGAAATTATTGCTGTGGAGTGTTTTGACTATTTCAGCACCAATTCTAGCGGCACTACCAGTGATTAAAGCAGTTTTCATAATTATATTAATTGGTTAAATAAAGATCTAGTAAGTTAGTTTAGTTTTCCAATGAAAGAGTCGCATGGACAGTATAAAATATTTTTCCATATGAACTTAGAAAACATTATATCTAAATCTATTAAGCAAAATGAAAAGCCAATAGGCTTTGATGTATTTATGAATTTTGCGCTTTATCACTCAAAGTTTGGTTATTATCGGTCTAAAAATATCATTTTAGGACATCAAGGGGACTTTATAACTGCCCCAGAAACTTCTGACTTATTTGGGTATTGTATTGCGAGGCAGTGTAAACAAGTCCTTAATGGTGGCGATATATTAGAATTTGGTGCTGGAAGTGGCATATTGGCTAGTCAAATTTTGTTTGAATTAGGAAGGCTTAGCTCTTTACCTAATAAATACTACATTATCGAATTAAGCGCCTATCTAAGGCATAAACAGAAACAAACTATCGAGCGAGTTTTACCAGAACTCATTGATCGTATTGAATGGTTAACAGAACTTCCAATTAGCTTTAGCGGAGTAGTTATTGCCAATGAAGTTCTTGATGCAATGCCTGCAAAAAGATTGACCTTTTCTGAAGGGCATTTTGTTGAGTTAGGTGTCAATGTTGATGAGTGTGGCTTTCATTGGCAAAAATTTCATGAACCATACTCAAACTCTAAAGTTTCTTTGCCTTTAAAGCCTGAAAATGAATANACTACCGAAGTTAATTTGCAGGCCATGGCATGGGTTAGTTCTTTGTATGATGCAATTAGTATGATGCTATTAATGAAGGTACCGTTCTATTGATTGATTATGGGATGGATAGAGCTGAGTATTTCCATCCTCAGCGNAACGAAGGCACATTAAGATGCTTTTATAAGCACAAAGCTAGTGATAACCCTTTTTGCAACATTGGAATGCAGGATATTACAACCTCTGTTAATTTTTCAGATATTGCCGATAGCGCAATTAATGAAGGCTTTAAAATTTCAGGCTATTGCACTCAAGCAATGTTTTTAATTTCTCTAGGTATTGAGAGCTATCTCTCAGAAGAGAAGGATAATGAAAGAAGGATTAAACTTGCTCAACAAGTTAAACAACTCATTTTGCCAGGAACAATGGGTGAAGTATTTAAAGTGTTAGCATTATCAAAAAAACAAACAGTAAAATTAGATGGTTTTAAAGAGCAGAATCTTGTTAGTAGGCTTTAATAATTAATTATGGATATTACTCAAACAATTGCTTTAGCTTTAATACAAGGTTTGACAGAATTTTTGCCAGTCTCTTCCTCAGCACACCTTGTCATTCTTCCAAAGTTTTTAGATTGGCCAGATCAGGGATTGGCCTTTGATGTTGTACTTCATTTTGCAACTTTATGTGCAATTGTTTATTATTACCGCTTNACTTTAGTTGAAATGTCTAAGGATTTTGCATGCTCAATTGTTACAAGAAAGATGCAAGGTCAATCAATGCTCGCGTGGGCTGTTTTGCTCGGGACTATACCAGTTGGTCTTACAGGACTTTTCTTTAAAGACACTATTGAGTTAAATCTCAGAAGTTATGAGGTGGTCGCTTTTGCAACCATCTTTTTTGGATTTTTGCTTGGTTTTTCTGACTGGCTNCACCGATTTCTTGGGCGCAGTCGGGAGTTTATTCGTAGCTCTGATATTTTAATTGTCGGGCTCTTTCAAGCTTTAGCTTTAATTCCTGGTACTTCTCGNTCAGGAATAACTATTACTGCAGCACTATTAATTGGATTATCAAGATCACTATCGATAAAGTATGCATTTCTTCTATCAATCCCAGTAATAGCACTAGCAACCCTTTTAAAAACATTTGATTTAGTTAATGAGATTAATCAAGTTGATTGGACTCTACTTTTAATAGGATTTGTAATAACATTGATTACTGCATATACAACGATCGTATTTTTTATTCGTTTAGTTGAAAGAATTGGTTTTATGCCGTTCGTAATTTATAGAATTTTATTGGGAGTAATGTTATTACTACTTTAACGCCAGAACCGATTTATCGAAAAGATTACACACCTAGTTCTCACCTTATTAGAACAACTGAGCTTGACTTTAACCTTAAGGATGATGAAACAATCGTCACATCACGTATTTCGTTTTACAAGAATCCTGATGCCAAGAAAAAAGCAAAGAAACTTTTTTTAAACGGAGAATCCTTGGAGTTAATATCCATTGAGATTGATAAATTAAGTGCTAATTATGAGCTAAAGGATGACGGCTTATTTCTCTTGAGTCCTCCTGATAATTTTATTTTGGATGTACAAGTTCGAATTCATCCTGAAAGTAAAACTGACCTTAATGGTCTTTACCAGTCTAGTGGTAATTATTGCACACAGTGTGAGGCTATGGGCTTTAGAAAAATAACATACTACCTTGATAGGCCAGATGTTTTGAGTGTCTTTACAACTACAATAAATGCCAATAGAACTAATTACCCGATACTTCTTAGTAATGGAAACTTGGTTAATGAAACAAGTACTCAAGCTATTTGGCATGACCCTGCGCCAAAGCCTTGTTATCTATTTGCTCTAGTAGCTGGTAAGTTAGATTGTCTTCAGGACAACTATACAACGTCAACAGGGAAAGAGGTAGATTTAAGGCTTTATGTTGAGCCACACAATATGCACAAAACGGCCTTCGCAATGGAGTCACTTAAAAAAGCATTTGAATGGGAAGAGAATAGATTTAACCTGAGCTATGATTTAGATATATACATGATTGTGGCAGTTGATGATTTTAATATGGGTGCAATGGAGAACAAGGGACTAAACATTTTTAATTCAGACTGTGTTCTTGCCAATCAAGAGACTTCAACAGATTCAAGCTTCATCAGAATTGAATCTATTATTGGCCATGAGTATTTTCATAACTGGACAGGAAATAGAGTAACTTGTCGGGATTGGTTTCAGTTAAGCCTAAAAGAGGGTTTAACTGTCTTTAGAGATCAAGAATTTTCTTCTGATCTTCGTTCTCGAGCTATTCAGAGAATTACTGATGTATCTACCCTTAAAACAAGGCAGTTTGCTGAAGACTCAGGACCTATGGCTCATCCAGTAAGGCCAGAATCTTATATTGCAATGGATAATTTTTACACAGCAACTGTGTATGAGAAGGGTGCAGAGGTTATTCGTATGATTCATACCATACTCGGAGAAGAGGGCTTTCAAAAAGGAATGACTTTATATTTTGAGCGACATGACGGTGATGCAGTTACCATCGATGATTTTGTTGCGAGTATGGCAGATGCAAATCAATATAATTTAGATAATTTTATGCTTTGGTATAGCAAGGCAGGAACTCCTGAAGTCAGTATTGATGATGAATATGACTCAGATCTGAATATTTATCGTGCTACATTTACTCAAAAAAATCTAACTATACCTTTTGTTATTCCTAACAGGTTTGGCTTATTAGTAAATGATGGCGAGGAAGTTGAGACAGGAATGTTTCTTATTGATAAACTTGTAAAAACCGTTGAATTTAAAAACATAAAGAGTAAACCTGTCCCTTCTTGGTTTAGGGGTTTTTCTGCGCCAATTAAGTTTAATTCTAAGCTCTCAATAAGTGATAAGATTTATTTAGTCTCTAATGATAGTGATTCATTTAATCGCTGGGATAGTATTCAAAGTCTTTGGTTAGACTATATCCTTAGTCCTGAGAAAATTGAAGAAAAAAAGTTGTTTGATATGATTAAAAATCTATTCAATAAAGATTTTGATTTTGCACTACTATCTGAAATGATAAGCCTTCCTTCAGAGCAGATTATTCATCAAAATGTTGGAAAAATTAATGTAGAAGAGGTGAACAATAAGCGTGAAAAATCTATCCTTTCTGTGGGACAGGATTTGAAAGAGATTTTTCTAGAAACTTTTAATAAATTGAATTACAAAAAAACCTTCGATTTGTCTACTCAATCTGTAGCAGAGCGCGCCTTAAAGAACAAATGCTTAAGTTACTTGATTAAGTTGGGTGAGTATGAGTTAGCTTATGAGCAATTTAATAGTGCAGACTGTATGACTGACCAGTTCAGTGCTTTTCAGTGCTTATTAGATAATGTAAATCCATATCGTGATGAAGTTATAGATCGATTTTATAACCAGCACAAGGAAGATGCCCAAGTAATGGATAAGTGGTTTAGTGTTCAGAGTGCTTCACCCATCACTTCTGTTGATGATATTAGAAAATTAATGAGCCATGAATTATTCACAATGACCAATCCAAATAGAATTCGTTCAGTAATAGGGTCTTTTAGCCAAAACAGCCTTCAGTTTCATTGCAAAAAAGGTTATCAGCTAGTGACTGAAGTAATCTTAGAGTTGGATACTTTAAACCCTCAAATTGCAGCAAGATTTGCAAGTATATTTAATCATTGGAGACGATTTACTGAACAATACTCTTCCCTTCAAGAAAATGAATTGAAGATAATTAGTAATTCAAATGAGTTGTCTAATGATGTCTATGAAATTGTTAATACTTCTCTTAAAGGAAAGATTTAATGTCTTATAGGGACGCTAAACATTTATCAGAACTACTAGTTTCCAAAGGCTTGACAGTCTCTGTTGCTGAATCATGTACCGGAGGTGCACTCTCCAGTTCTTTAACTTCAATTGCTGGAGCCTCATTATACTTTGATTGTGGATATATAACATACAGCAACCAATCAAAAGTTCAAATGCTTGGTGTGAATCCCGAAACAATTGAAACATATGGGGCTGTTAGTGAAAAAGTTGCCTATGAAATGGTGATTGGAGCTGGTGAAAGATCACAAAGTAATCTTGCCGTATCAATAACAGGTATAGCAGGGCCATCTGGCGGCTCTTCTGAAAAACCTGTTGGAACGGTTTGTTTTGGTTTTTTCTTTGATGGAGAAACAACTACAACAACACAATTTTTTTCAGGCGCTAGATCCGATATTGTATCTCAAAGTATTTCTTATGCTTTAGTTCAGTTAGCCTTAAAGCTGTGATCGATTCTTCAGTAGTATCCATCGCTCCAATGATGGATTGGACAGATAGACATTGCAGATATTTTTATCGGCTACTTAGTAATAATACTCAACTTTATACTGAAATGATAACTTCAAAAGCTATTTTAAGAGGAGATAAAAATCGTTTATTAGACTTTAATGCAAGTGAGCATCCATTAACTCTTCAATTAGGCGGAAGTGATCCTAAGGAGATGGCTGAATGCGCTCAAATTGCTCAAAAGTGGGGATATGATGAGGTTAATATAAATGTTGGCTGTCCATCCGACAGGGTTCATTCTGGAAGTTTTGGTGCATGCTTAATGAAGGAGCCAGATTTGGTGGCAGCTTGTGTTGAAAGTATGATTGATAAATGCGACATTCCAGTTACAGTTAAAAGCCGAATTGGAATTGATGATATGGAGAGCTATGATGAATTGAGTGATTTTGTATCACGCATTAATTCTAAAGGTTGTAAGCATTTTATAATCCATGCTCGAAAAGCTTGGCTTCAGGGACTGAGTCCGAAAGAGAACCGAACAATTCCGCCTTTAAATTATCCTTGGGTTTACAAGCTAAAAAAAGATTTTCCACAAATTCAAATAACTATAAATGGAGGCATTACAAGCTGCTTAGAGATAAAGAGTCATCTTGATTATGTCGATGGCGTTATGCTAGGAAGGGCGGTGTACAATAATCCATTTATATTAAGTGAAGTAGATAATGATATATTTAGAGAAAAAAAGAATCCAATAAATCGTGAACAGGTTTTAAAAAAATATATGGTTTATATGAGTGAACAACTTAAAATTGGTGTCCCTATAAGGTCGATGACTCGTCATATATTGGGTTTATATCATGGTGAAACTAATGCTAAATTATTTCGCAGATTATTAAGTGGTAAGGTAGTTGGATTTGATCATTTAAATGAGTGGTTAGATTTTAAAATAAATAGTTTAACCGATAATAAAAGTACCCAATAGTTTGGTAAAATTTCTTAGGAAAATTCTCCTCTAAAAAAAATATGGCAGGCGACAACTACATAGCGAGCATTGATATCGGAACTGATAAGATTGCGCTGTTGGCTGCTGAAAAAGATTATGATAATCGACTCAGGATTATTGGGTACAATATTTGCGCCTCTGATGGCGTTAAAAAAGGGGCAATTTTTTCTATAGACCATTTATCAAGAGTAATTACAAAACTCATTGAAGAAACTAGCAAAAGCTTTGATTTAACACTTGGCTTATTTCGTGTTAATATTTCTGACACTCATCTAACTTGCAGTGATCGTAAGGGACATGTCTCTGTAAATGAAGTTGTAACTCGTAACGATGTAGACGCAGTTCTAGCATCTGCGATATCAATGTCAACTCCTTCCAACAAAGAACCATTACACAAAATTAAAAAGAAGTTTACTATTAATGAAAGTGTAGTAGTAGATAACCCATTAGAGATGAAAGCCGAATTCTTAGAATCTAAGGTCCACATAGTGACTGTCTCGTCTGCCAACGTTAGAAATATTGAAAATTGTTTAAAACAGAGTGATTTACACCTTGAGCCAAATGGAATGGTACTAACATCTATCGCTAAGTCTCATGCAATACTAACTCAAGAAGAAAAAGATAATGGTGTTTGTATAGTTGACATTGGAGCTGGAGTTACTTGTTTCTCTGTCTTTAATGAAGAAGGTATTGTTCAAAGTGGTGTTATTTCAATGGGTGGTGATGAAGTTACTCGAGATATTGCATATGCATTTGACACATCACTTGAAGAGGCAAAAAGACTAAAGGAAAAATATGGAGTAGCTAAATCATCGACTCTCAAGGAAGAGAAATTGATTGATTTCACTCAAGCCGCAAACAAAGAGGAGCATCAGCTTTCTAGCCTTCAGTTATCAGAAGTTATTGAGGAAGCTTATCGTGAAATTTTGTTGGCACTTAAAAATCAATTAAAACACCATAATTTGGATACAATTATTAAATCGGGGTTTGTATTGTGTGGTGGTGGAGCACAAGTTATTTCTTGCGAAGAGCTTGTTCGTGATTTCTTTACCAGAAGAGCTAAAATAGGTACTATTCCTGACTCAAGAATTTTTGGTTTAGATAACATACTAACTGACTTTAGATATACAGGCTCTATAGGGCTCTTGCTACATGAAGATGACTTTGGAAAAGATTTCGACGTAATTTCTAATGGAAATAATGGTGTTATAGGTAAATTAAAAGAATGGACCGTAAAGAATTTTTAATATATGGTAAAGCAAAGAACAATTCAAAAAACAGTTAAGGCGCGTGGTGTAGGAATTCATAGCGGTAAGGAAGTGAATATGACATTGATCCCTGCAGGAGTAGATCATGGCGTAGTTTTTAAGCGATTAGATGCCGGTGGTAGGCAAGTGCATGCTCATAGTGCTTTCGTTAATGAAGTTATCTTGTCAACAGGCATTGAAAGCAAAGGTGTAAAGGTTTCAACTATTGAACATTTATTGTCGGCTCTTTCAGCGCTTGGAGTAGATAACCTTTTGGTAGAGTTAGATTCATTTGAAGTGCCAATTATGGACGGTTCATCTGCACCTTTTATTTTTTTAGTTCAGTCAGCTGGAATTGAACAACAAGAAGCNCCAAAAAGATTCATCGTCATTAAAGAAACTGTTAGGGTTGAAAATGGAGAAGCATGGGCACAGGTTTCTCCTCATAATGGATTCAAGGTGACGCTTGAAATTGATTTTGAACATAAAAAAATAAAAGAAAGTGGACAGAAGCTGTCAATTGATTTTGCGGAGCAGTCTTATTTAAAAGAAATATCTCGTGCCAGAACATTTGGATATGAGAGTGATGTTGAGGCGCTTCAAGCTGGTGGACTTGCATTGGGGGCAAGTCTTGATAATGCAATTGGTCTTTCTGATTATGACATCCTAAATGAAGATGGAATGCGATACCATAACGAATTTGTAAAGCACAAAATATTGGATATTGTTGGAGATCTTTTTCTTTTAGGTGGAAATATGATAGGGCAATATGAGGGATATAAGACTGGACATATGCTTAATGATCAGTTACTTTCTGCAATACTTTCTCAACCTCAAGCAACAACAACAAAAACCTATAAGGAAGTCGACTCGCCAATCCACTTTTATTCAGAAGATTGGCAAAATAACCTCTAAAAAAACTATTTTTTCTATTCCATTGACTAAATAATAAATACCTTTATTTTCCTTATTTAAAAGCAATAACTGATACTCACGAAGTCTTTTTTGAGCTTAATTCTTTTGGTATAATCGAAAACTTTTTATATTACAGTTATTAGTGATGAAATTAAATGGTGCTCAAATACTGATACATTGCTTGAAGAGTGAGGGTGTCAAGCATGTTTTTGGTTACCCAGGAGGTGCTGTTTTGCATATCTATGACGCTCTAGAAGCTCAAGACGAGATTACTCATGTCTTGGTTAGGCATGAGCAAGGAGCAGCTCATGGAGCTGATGGCTATGCAAGAGCGAACGGTATGCCAGGTGTTGTATTAGTTACATCTGGGCCCGGTATCACTAATGCTGTGACTGGAATTGCAACTGCACATATGGATTCTATTCCGATGGTAGTAATTTCTGGACAAGTTCCATCTCCACTGATAGGGATGGATGCCTTTCAAGAGGTAGATGCCACAGGTATTACTCGCTCATGTGTTAAGCATAACTTCCTTATCAGAGATATTAGTGAAGTTGCGAGTACGGTTAAAAAAGCATTTTATATTGCTACAACTGGGCGACCAGGTCCCGTTGTAATTGATATTCCTAAAGACATAACCATTGCTGAAATGGAAATGGAAGAATATCCTGAGACTGTTGAAATGAGGTCCTATAAACCTACAACTAAAGCAAGTAACCGTCAAATTAGAAAAGCTGCAGAGTTGATTGCTAATTCTCAGAGACCAATATTTTATTCTGGCGGCGGCTGTGTAATAGGTAATGCTTCAAAAGAGTTACGTGAATTAACGCGCAAGCTTGGTTTTCCAATTACACAAACTTTGATGGGTTTAGGTGCATACCCTGGTACTGATAAATTATCTCTTGGTATGTTGGGAATGCATGGTACTTATGAGGCCAATATGGCAATGTATGAATCAGATTGTGTAGTTGCTATTGGTTCTCGGTTTGATGATAGAATTACTGGAAACTTAGAAAAATTTTGCCCTACAGCCAAGTTTATTCATATTGATATTGACCCCTCTCAGATTTCTAAAAATGTGGTTGCAGATATTCCTATTGTTGGTCAAACAAAGCAAGTTCTTCAAGCCCTGATTGATGAACTGAAGGACAAAAAACTTACAGATATTTCCAAATGGTGGTCTCAGATTAATGAATGGAGAAAGGTTGATTCATTGGCATATACTAAGAAATCAGGTGTTATTAAACCTCAAACAGTTATTGAAATGCTCTATGAGGTTACCAAAGGTAAGGCCATTGTGACCTCAGATGTTGGTCAGCACCAAATGTGGGCAGCTCAATATTATTTATTTGATGAGCCAAGACAGTGGATTAATTCTGGAGGTCTTGGAACTATGGGCTTTGGGCTTCCGGCTGCTATGGGTGCTAAAATTGCAATGCCGGATAGAGATGTAGCCTGTGTTACTGGAGAAGGCAGTATTCAGATGATGCTTCAAGAGCTCTCGACAATGCTTCAATACTCAACACCTGTTAAAATCATTAACCTTAATAATGGTTACCTAGGAATGGTAAGGCAATGGCAAGAGTTTTTCTATGAAAAGCGTTATGCAATGTCCTATATGGATGCGTTACCTGACTTTATTAAACTGGCTGAAAGTTATGGCCATATTGGAATAAAAGTTGAAAAAGAGTCTGATCTCAAGCCTGCCCTTGTTGAAGCATTTAAGCAAAAAGATCGTACTGTTTTTCTAGATATTTTGACAGACCCATCTGAAAATGTATTTCCAATGATTCCAGCGGGTGGTGCCCACTGCGATATGTTGTTAGCAGGCCGTGATCAAATGGTATCAAAAGATGAAACAGACTTTAATGCGGTGTAGTTTATGAGACATATTATTTCAGTTATTTTAGAAAATGAAGCGGGCGCTCTTTCAAGAGTTTCTGGACTATTTACTCAACGCGGCTTTAATATTGAATCCCTTACTGTAGCCCAAACTAACGATGTGAATTTATCTCGCATGACAATCGTATCGTCAGGAAGTGATCGTGTATTAGAGCAAATTGTTAAGCAGCTCAATAAATTAATTGAAGTGGTTAAGGTAAGTGATTTGACTAGTCAAGATCATGTCGAGCGAGAGTTAATGCTTGTTAAGATTTCCTCGATCTTAAAGGATAATGTTGACTTAAAAGAGTTAGTAGAAATTTTTGGGTGTAAAGTTGTTGATGTGACTGAAAAAATTTACACCATTGAAGTCTCTGGGAAGACTAAAAAAATTAACGCATTTCTGGATGCGTTTGATCCAGCAAACATTATTGAGGTTTCAAGGACGGGTGTCACTGGAATTTCTAGAGGAAAAAAATAATTTAAATTTAAGGAAAAAAAATGAATAGATATTACGATAAAGATGCAGACCTTTCAATTATTCAAGGCAAAAAAGTTGCTATTATTGGTTACGGTTCTCAAGGACACGCTCAAGCTAATAATCTAAAGGATTCAGGTGTAGAAGTTGTTGTTGGTCTAAGAGATGGCTCATCTTCTGCAACAAAAGCACAAGAAGCAGGTCTCGGTGTTATGTCTGTTGAAGAGGCAAGTGCTTGGGCGGATGTTGTTATGGTTTTAGCTCCAGATGAGTTTCAAGCCAGTATTTATTCTGAAAATATTGAACCAAACTTAAAGCAAGGTGTTGCTTTAGCCTTTTCACATGGACTCAACATCCATTTTGATATGATTGTCCCAAGAGAAGACCTTGATGTGATTATGATTGCTCCAAAAGCGCCAGGACATACAGTTCGTTCAGAGTTTGTTAAAGGGGGAGGTATTCCTGATTTAATTGCGATCAAGCAGGATGCTACAGGTAATGCTAAGGATATTGCTCTTTCTTACGCTTCAGCAATTGGTGGGGGTCGAACTGGCATACTTGAGACCAGCTTTCGAGAGGAAACTGAAACAGATTTGTTCGGAGAGCAAGTAGTTCTTTGTGGTGGAACAACTTCACTTGTGCAGGCTGGATTTGAAACACTTGTAGAAGCTGGCTATGAGCCAGAAATGGCATATTTTGAATGTCTTCATGAATTAAAGTTAATTGTTGACTTGCTATATGAAGGAGGTATTGCTAATATGCGTTATTCAATTTCAAATACTGCTGAATATGGTGATGTTACTAGAGGTCCAAGAATAGTAACTGATGAAACAAAAGCTGAAATGAAGAAAATTCTAAGTGAAATCCAAAGCGGTGCTTTCGCTAAAGAATTTATCAGTAATGTTGGTGAATTACCAGGTCGTCGTGATGTTCAACGCAAACACCAAATTGAAACTGTTGGTGAGAGCTTGCGCTCTATGATGCCATGGATTGCAAAAAATAAATTGGTTGATCAATCTAAAAACTAAAAAAATTAGATGATCCCAGTTTGATTTTAAGAAATTGTGACTGAAAAAATACCAAGTAGAGGCATTTATTTACTACCAAGTATCCTTACTACGTTTGGGATGTTTGCTGGTTTTTATTCAATTATTGCATCAATTAATGGTGACTTCACTTTAGCTGCGATATCAATCATGGTTGCTATGTTGTGGGACGCTTTGGATGGTCGAGTCGCTCGATTAACGAATACTCAAAGTGATTTTGGAGCACAGTATGATTCTCTTGCTGATCTAGTCTCTTTCGGTGTAGCTCCAGCCCTCCTTGTCTACGAATGGTCCCTATCTGACTTAGGAAGAATTGGTTGGCTTGCGGCTTTCATTTTTTTAGCTTGTGCGGCCCTAAGACTAGCAAGGTTTAATACACAA
>JGI26382J51730_1000957_pt1 | contig 13335 bp, 14 predicted proteins | sample SaaInlV_165m_DNA_2_FD_51730 | JGI IMG/M metagenome (IMG submission 51730) | reverse complement strand
TCAATGGATGTAGTAAAATATGCTGCACCTGAATTGAAAAAAGAAAAAATTCTAATTCCAACTACATTTGGAACTGGAGCTGAAATGACAACATATTGTGTTCTAAAATTTGATGGAAAAAAGAAATTGTTACGTGAAGACAGATTCTTAGCTGACATGGCTGTAGTTGATTCATATTTTATGGATGGAACTCCGGAACAAGTTATCAAAAGTTCTGTCTGTGATGCATGTGCTCAAGCTACTGAAGGCTATGATAGCAAACTCGGTAATGACTTGACTAGAACATTGTGTAAACAAGCATTTGATATTCTATATGATGCAATAATGAATGACAAACCAGAAAACTATCCTTACGGTTCAATGTTATCTGGAATGGGATTTGGTAATTGCTCTACAACATTAGGACATGCATTGTCCTATGTGTTTTCAAATGAAGGAGTACCTCATGGTTATTCTTTATCATCTTGTACCACAGTTGCACACAAACATAACAATTCAATCTTCTATGATAGATTCAAAGAGGCAATGGATAAACTCGGCTTTGATAAATTAGAACTCAAGGCCGATGTTTCAGACGCTGCTGACACTGTCATGACCGATAGAGGACATTTGGATCCGAATCCAATTCCAATATCTAAAGATGACGTCATAAAATGTCTTGAAAATATCAAAGCAGGTAATTTATAGAAAATTCATTTTTTCTTTTCTTTTTCTTTTATGCCTAAACTGCGAAATTGGCAGATTAACTAAACTTTTTATTATAATGATTTGAAACAACATCAGTTGGCAAGTAAAAAATTAAAGTTTGGTATTCAAAATGGACTAAATGTTGCTAGAGCCGGATTTACTGAGGATCAGATACTTACTGCATGTCAACTAGCTGATCGAACCGGATATGATTCTATTTTCTATATGGATCACACAAATGTTCCACAATGGAAAAATGCAACTGTTTTAGATCCTTGGGTCATGTTATCTGCAATTGCCGCAGTTACAAACAACGTTGAATTAGGAACATGTGTTACTGATGCAATTAGAAGACACCCATCAAATATCGCACTAGCTGCAATCACTCTTGATAGAATTTCTAAAGGAAGAGCAATTCTTGGTATTGGTGCTGGAGAGGCACAAAATCTTAAAGAATTTTGTATTCCTTTTGAAAAACCTGTTTCAAAATGGGCTGAACAAATTGAAGTTATTAAAAAATTGTATCATTCTAGCCCTGATAATACTGTGGATTACGAAGGTAAATTTTATGAATTAAAACAAGCATGTCTACAAGCTGCATCAATTAGAAAACCACATCCACCTACCTACATGGCTTCTGGTGGTAAGCGAACATTAGATTTAACTGGAAAACTTGGAGAAGGCTGGTTACCAATTGGTTACACTCCTGAATTATTTGAAGATCATAGAAAACAGATTGAAGTTTCTATGGACAAATATGGTCGAAGTCAAGAAGATAAAGATAATTTTGAAATGGCATTAGATATTGATGTTTACTTTTCAGAAGATGCAGAAGCTTCTTGGGCCAAAATGAAAGAGGCTGTTAAAGTAAGTTTGTTTAAACCTGAAATTTTGAGAGTACATGGATTAAAAGAAATTGAAGGATTTGATTTTGTAAAATACTTTACAGAATATTCAATGTCTGATCAGAGTTGGATTGTTAAAATGAGAGAGGCTGCAACTAAAATTCCAGATAAAGTTGCAAGATCATCTACTGCAGTTGGAACTCCTGAGGATATCATTCCTACCTTTGAGCGATTTATGGAAGCTGGTGTGAATCACTTTGTAATTAGATTCTGGGGTAAGAACTACTTTGGTTCTATTGACAAGTTTGCAAGCCATGTTATGCCTGCATTGCGTGAAAAACATAAACAAAAATTCGCTTAATCCTAAATTATTATAACATTATTTAGCGTGTCAATTTCCTGAATATTACTATGAATGAAGATGTTCCTGACGCTGTCAAAAAATGTCTTGATATTTTGGATGATAGTTTAGAAATATTGGTTGACATTGAATTTGCTCTAAATGATGAAAAAAACGACGAATTAATTCCTAACATGAAACTTCATAATTTATTTGATATGACTGAAGATGTCGCAGAGTCCGAAAAAATTAAATTTGCTGAATCTAAATTAATTCAAAGACAATTTCAAGATATTTAGCGATTTCGTGAATTGTGCTGATGCTTGTTTTTTGCTGACTGCTTCACTTTTCTTTTAGTTTGTTGTTTGAGTAATCTTTTTCTTGTTCTCTCTGTTCCGCTTGTCGAACCTTGAACAATTTTTGTTTTACTTCCATCTTTCAGCATAATCACTTTTCCCTTGAATCTAAATTCAACATCTCTACATTTGATATAGTATCTTCTAAGACTGAAAAATATTCTATTGTTGGTTCCATGCATTTCTTTAACTTCCTTTGTTTTTTTTAATTCATTGAGAATATTTCGCAGTAAACCTTTGTCGATATCTGTTATTCTCTGTAATTCTTTAAACCAGATGAATTTTGACTCTGATCCCCAATCATTTAGTATTTCTATGATCTTGTTTGTTGCTTCTTCTGTCTCCTCATTTGGGGTCATTATTTTTATTATATTTGTCCTAAATTTAGCAATTTAGATTAATGAAAAGTTTGAATCAATAAAGTCAATTTTTAGAATGTTTTATCTTTTTGACAATTTTTGTGATTACTTGCTATGACTGATAAATCAAAACATGAGTGTACTGAATTAGGATGTAAAATACTCCAAATACGAGAATTAACGAAAGAATTGAATACTGATTAATTTTATATCTTTGATTTCTTCTTTCTTTGTTTTAATCTAGATTTTGTTACTTTAACTGACTGTTTTTGATTATTTTCCATTCTATTTGCTAACAAATCGATTTGTTCTACAATCTCTATCTGCTCTTCTGCAGAATTCGTTTTAACAAGTTTTTTGTTTAATTTTTTTAATTGACTTGAATACGAGTTAAACTCTCCTCTCAAATCATTTAGGTATGGATCATCCATGATGATTTTGAATATCACTCATATTTTATGTATTTTTTTCTTGATATTTTGATCTTAATTTATAATATTATTTGTTAGAATTACCTTGTGCAACTCGTTGACATTCTTAAAATTAAATCATATGAAAAAATAAAAGAATTTCTTAATCAAGAACACGTTGGAAGAATTTCTAGTATTGATGTAAATGGATTTCCTCAAATAATTCCGATGAATTTTGTATTTCTTAATGATGCCGTATACATACACTCTCATGTAAAAGGTGAAAAGTTGGATAACATTTCTAAAAATAACAAAGTTGGTTTTGAGGCCGATAGGGAATTAGAATTTTTACCATCCTATTTTGAAGATCCTCATAACGCTTCTTTAGCTGATACTCTGTACATTAGTGTTGTAATCAAAGGACTTAGTTCTTTAGTTTCTGATAGAGATGAAAAAACTTTAGCTCTAAATGGATTGATGGAAAAATATCAACCTGAAGGATACTATGATCCGCTTCAATCAACTATGCGTGTTTTGGATGCAGTAAGCGTGATCAAAATTATTCCACAAACACTTCATGGAAAATATAAAATTGGCCAAAACATGAATTCAAAAGATAGGATGAACTTAGCTCAAAAAATTCATAAAAAAAATTCATCTACTGCTAAAAACACTCTCAAGATTATGGGTTTTGAAGAAATTGATTGTAAATTGAGAATGGTCGATGAACCTGTATGGTAATTTTATGATGATATCACCATTGCTTTAAATTCAGTTTTTAGTAATTCTAACTATTGCAACAAATCTCAAAATTTGAATTAGTTTCTGACTATTCCCCTACAGGTGATCAACCTCAAGCTATTGACGCTTTAGTCAAAGGAGTTAAAAAAAAATCAGTCCAAACTTTACTTGGTGTTACTGGAAGTGGTAAGACTTTTTCAGTTGCAAATGTAATTGCCAGAACAGGTAAAAATACGCTAGTAATCTCTCATAACAAAACCCTTGCAGCCCAACTTTATACAGAATTAAAACAATTTTTTCCAAAAAACAATGTTGGCTATTTTGTTTCTTATTATGATTATTATCAACCTGAAAGTTATCTGCCACAAACTGATACCTACATTGAAAAAGACACTCAAATTAATGAAAAAATTGAAAAATTACGATTAGAAGCAACTGCGATGCTATTATCTGGAGAACCTACAATTATCGTTTCAACTGTATCTTGCATCTATTCCCTTGGTAATCCTCAGGAATGGAAAGACTCTTCAATTCTTGTTAGTACTGGTGATGAAATTAAAAGAACTGATTTAATTCGAAAATTAATTGATTCCCGATATGAGAGAAACGATGTTGAAGTCGCTCCTGGAAATTTTAGAGTAAAAGGGGATACCATTGATATCACTCCTGCATATTCTGAAGACATTGTTAGAATTTCTATGTTTGGCGATGAGATTGAAAAAATAACTTTACTTGATCATGTGTCCTTAAAAGAAAAAAAGAAAATAACTCAAATGACAATTTTTCCTGCAAAACATTATCTGATTGCTAAGGATGCTAGTAAAAGAGCTGTCGCATCAATTAGGGACGAACTAAAATATCATTTACCCACATTGAATGAACTTGAAAAGCAGCGTCTTGAGATGAGAACTAACTATGATTTAGAAATGATTGAGGAATTGGGTTATTGTTCTGGGATTGAAAATTATTCAAGACATTTTGATGGTCGTAGTGAAGGTGATAAGGCATACTGTTTGATGGATTTTTTTGGTGATGATTATCTTTTGGTGATTGATGAATCTCATGTCACATTACCGCAATTACATGCAATGTACAAAGGTGATTATTCCAGAAAAGATAAACTTGTAACATATGGATTTAGATTACCTAGTGCGTATGATAATCGACCTTTAAAATTTGAAGAATTTGAAGAATATATTCAAAACACTATTTTTGTTTCAGCTACCCCCTCTGATTATGAAAAGAAAATATCTGTAAAAATTGTTGAACAACTAGTTCGTCCTACAGGCTTACTTGATCCACAAATCGAAATTAGACCTACTAAAGATCAAATGGATAATTTAATTTCTGAAATAAATAAACGCCGCAAGAATTCTGAACGGGTTTTAGTTACCACATTAACTAAAAGAATGGCTGAAGATTTAGCTGAATATCTCTCAAAAAAAGACGTCAAAGTTAGATACATGCATTCTGAAATTGATGGATTACAACGTACTGAAATTCTTCGTCAATTACGCCTAGGCGAATTTGATGTTTTAGTGGGGATTAATCTTTTACGTGAAGGCTTGGATATTCCTGAAGTTTCACTTGTGGCAATTTTAGATGCAGACAAGGAAGGTTTTTTGAGAAATTTTACTAGTTTAATTCAAACTTGTGGTAGAGCTGCAAGAAATGTATCTGGTACTGTGATAATGTATGCTGATACACATACAAAATCTATGAAACATACTATTGATGAAACTACACGTCGTAGAAAAAAACAAATTTCATACAATCATGAACATGGAATAATCCCTAAAACAATTATGAAATCTGTACCTGAACAAGAAATTATATTGGATGAATCAAAATTAAAGTCAATACATGATCTTAAAAATGATGTCATTGATTTAGATGCTCAAATGAAAAAATATTCTGAAGAATTAGATTTTGAACAAGCAATTTCTTGTAGGGATAGAATTAAAAGATTAGAGAAGGAGATTGAATATAAAAATGATAGATAATAAATTAAAAATTAGAGGGGCCCGTCATCACAATTTAAAAAATATTGATGTTGATATTCCAAAAAATAAATTAGTTGTAATTAGTGGTTTATCTGGTTCTGGAAAATCTACTTTGGCATTTGATACAATTTATGCTGAAGGACAACGAAGATACGTTGAATCTCTTTCTTCATACGCTCGTCAATTTTTGGAGATGATGGATAAACCTGACGTTGATTCTATTGATGGACTATCTCCTGCAATTGCAATTCAACAAAAAACTACTAGTAAAAATCCCCGTTCTACTGTTGGTACTACCACTGAAATTTATGATTACATGCGATTACTTTATGCTCGGATTGGCATTCCTCATTGTACAAATTGTAAAAGAAAAATATCCACACAATCTGTTGAGAGGATTTGTGATTCTGTACTGAAAGATTTTTTGGGGCAAAAAATATTGATTCTATCTCCTCTCATTCAAAGAAAAAAGGGTACCTATGAGAAACTATTTGAGCAAATCAAGAAAGATGGGTACTCTAGAATACGCCTAAATGGTGAAATTTTGAGCCTAGATGANGGTATTCCTCCGTTAGATAGACAGAAGTGGCACAATATTGAAATTGTTGTGGATAGAATATCTACAAGTAAATCTGAAAGATCTAGAATTTTTGAGGCCATTCAAGCTGCAATTAAAGCATCAAAAGGAGATGTAATGATATCATCAGATAAATCTGAAAAAATCTTTTCACAAAATAATGCCTGCCCTCATTGTGGATTAACAATTGGTGAATTAGAACCTAGAAATTTTTCTTTTAATTCTCCTTTTGGACTATGTAAAACATGTAATGGATTGGGAGTTAAAATGGAGTTTGATCCTGCTCTGGTAATTCCTGATAAATCTAAGTCTATTTTAGAAGGTGCAATTGTTCCTTGGAGTGGAAGGTTTTCTGCATTCAGAAGACAAGCATTGAGAACTGTTGGTGAAAAATTNGGATTTGATTTAATGACTCCGATTGAAAAAATAAAACCAAAACATTTTGAAATTATTTTACATGGTACTTCTGATTTAATTGATTTTCAATATAGTTCTAAATCTGGAGATTCTTCGTGGAAATACACTAATGCATTTGAGGGTGTACTTGTTAACCTTCAACGTGTTTTTGTGGAGACTGATTCTGAATCTAAACGTGAATGGCTTAAACAGTTTATGCGTGATACTCATTGTACCACATGTGATGGTAAAAAACTAAAACCAGAATCTCTTGCAGTTACAATTGATGATTTAGGAATAATGGATGTATGTGATTTATCTATTACTAATTGCTTTGATTTTTTTTCCAATTTGAAATTAACTGAAACTGAGCAACACATCGCAAGAGATATTCTTAAGGAAATTAAAGAACGCTTNGAGTTTTTAATTAATGTAGGTCTAAATTATCTTACATTAAATCGCCTTAGTTCTACACTGTCTGGTGGTGAGTCTCAAAGAATTAGATTGGCTACTCAAATCGGTTCTAATCTTACTGGTGTTTTGTATGTGCTTGATGAACCTACAATAGGATTACATCAACGCGACAATGCACGGTTNATTAAAACGCTAAATAAGCTACGAAATCTTGGTAATACTGTCATTGTTGTGGAGCATGACGAGGAAGTTATACGAAATTCAGATTGGATAATTGATTTAGGTCCTGGAGCTGGAGTACATGGNGGAAATATAGTTTTTGAGGGGACCGTCAAAAAAATCTTGCAGACAACCAAGTCTGTAACTGGAACTTATCTTAAAGATAACTCGTTAATTATTTTAAAAAATAAAATTCGTAAACCTGATGGTTCATTAATTATTAAAGGTGCATCTGAAAATAATTTAAAAAATATTGACGTTGAAATTCCTCTAGGACTTTTTGTATCTGTAACTGGTGTATCTGGTTCTGGAAAATCTACTTTAATCAATGACATTTTACTCAAAAGCCTAGAAAATCATTTTTCTAAAACTCATATTAGATCTGGTGATCATAAAGAAATTTCTGGTCTAGATGATGTGGATAAGGTAATTGCTATTGATCAATCTCCTATTGGTAGAACTCCTCGTTCAAACCCTGCAACCTATATTGGTGCTTTTACTCCTATCCGAGAACTATATTCTAACACAGCTTTATCAAAAGAGCGTGGATACAAACCAGGACAATTTTCATTTAACGTTGCTGATGGAAGATGTTTTGCATGTGAAGGTGACGGTGTTAAAAAAATTGAAATGCAATTTCTATCTGATGTATATGTAAAATGTGATGAATGCAAAGGAAAAAGGTATAATTCTGAAACATTATCTGTCCTATACAAGGGAAAAAATGTTTCTGATGTTTTACAAATGACTGTTTTTGAAGCATTGACTTTTTTTGAAAATGTTCCTTCGATTCAAAGAAAACTACAAACTGTTAATGATGTTGGCTTGGGATATATCAAACTTGGACAATCATCCACCACACTGTCTGGTGGTGAGGCTCAACGCGTAAAACTTGCTGCTGAACTATCAAAACGTGGTACTGGTAAAACTTTGTATATTCTTGATGAGCCTACGACTGGATTACATTTTGCTGATGTTCAAAAATTATTGGATGTGCTAAACAGATTAGTTAACCTTGGAAATACTGTTGTCGTAATTGAGCATAATATGGATATTATCAAAAATTCAGATTGGTTAATTGATTTAGGACCCGAAGGTGGGGATGAAGGGGGTCGTATTGTTACTGTTGGTACTCCTTCTAACGTGTCAAAATCACCTGGAAGCTATACTGGAAAATATTTAAAAAAATTATTAAAAAATGACGTTTGATATTTCTAAAATAGTTATTCCTACTAACCCTGGTATTTATTTAATGAAAAATTCTGATAAAAAAATTATCTATATTGGAAAAGCAAAAAATTTGAAGAACCGTGTCCGTTCTTATTTTAATAAGAACCAAAATTATAAAACTCAAAAATTAGTCGAAAATATTTTTGAGATTGAATTTGTTTTAACTGATAATGAAAGTGAAGCTTTTCTCTTAGAATCTAATATGATTAAAAAGTATAGGCCTCGATTTAATATTGAATTGAAGGATCAACAGCGTTACACATACTTACGGCTGTCTGATGAAAAATTTCCACGATTATTAGTTGCTCGACGAACAAGAGATGGTAAATTTTTAGGACAAGGAAAATTCTATGGTCCCTTTACTCAGGGAAGTTCAAAATTACTTACAATTGGAACTTTACGAAAAGCCTTTCAAATAAGAATTTGTAAAACACTTCCAAAAAAAGTTTGTCTGGAATATCATTTGGGTAACTGTGAAGGTCCTTGCGAATTTAAGAGTGCAGAAGAAAAATATCCTGAGCATGTAAACAAATTGGAGGCTGTTCTTAAAGGTAAAAACGACACTAAAATTTTTACAAAAAAATTAGAAGATGAAATGTATCAGGCTGCTGAATCCCAACAATTTGAGCGTGCAAAAGATATCCGTGACACGCTAATCCGGCTTGGAAGTCTTCAAACTAAACAAAAAATGGAATATGTCAAAAATTCAGATGAAGAATATTTTGGTATTGGAATTCAAGAACAAACTGCAACAATCATGAATTTTAGAATGATTAATGGAGTAATCCGTGATAGCGATAAATTCTTTTTTGATTTAGTAGGTGATAATTCACTTTCAAATTTTCTTTATCAATATTATTCTACACATAAAATTCCAAAATTTATTATTCTAAATGAGCTTCCTGAAAATCAAAAATTACTGGAATCATTGTTGTCTGAGCAATCTGGATTTACTGTAAAAATTATGACTCCGACTAGAGGCAAGAAAAACGATATTATGAATTTAATTTTAAAAAATATTCGATTAATTCATTCAAAAGGTGCTAATCCTGGATTGGTTGAATTACAAGAAATTCTAAATTTACCTTCCCTACCTAACATCATTGAATGTTTTGATATTTCGAATCATGGTGCTGAATTTGCTGTTGGTTCTATGTCTAGTTTTGTAGGTGGAATTCCAAATAAATCTGGATATAGAAAATTCAAAATTAAAACAATCACTGGAAGAGACGACTTTGCAATGATTGGAGAAATTATTAAAAGAAGATATTACAGACTATTGGAAGAAAATTCTACGTTACCTGATCTGATTCTAATTGATGGTGGNAAGGGACAGTTAACTGCAGCTTTGAAATCTTTAGAATCTCTTGGAATAAAACTGCCTTGCATATCCTTGGCAAAAGAAAATGAAGAAGTTTATCTTCCAAAAACTAAAAACCCTGTNGTAATTCCTAAACATAAAGAATCATTAAAAATTTTACAACATGCTAGAGATGAAACTCATAGGTTTGGTGTTGCATACAATCGAACTATACGTAAAAATCAAATAAAATAGAAAAAAGGAAATTTTTTTGGGTTAGTTAACTGTAACACTACCGACCATCCAAGGATGGACCATACAGAAGTAATCGTAATTACCTGCATCGTTGAATGTGAATGAATAATCCAGTCCTGCCATTAGTAGACTGCTGTCAAATACTCCGGATGGACCGTCTGATGGACTTCCACCTGTTACTGTATGAGCTGCGTTGTCTACATTATCCCATTTCACTGTATCTCCAGTACTAATGGTGATGTCTTGTGGTAGGTAACATGCATTAGATGTTTCACATCCTGGTGCTCCACTTCCCATTGCAGTTTCCACGATGTGTGTTTGTGGACCTGCGTTAGCTGCTGCGTCTGCTTTAGCTTGTGCTGCTGCGTCTGCTTTAGCTTGTGCTGCTGCGTCTGCTTTAGCTTGTGCTGCTGCGTCTGCTTTAGCTGCTGCTTCGGCTCTTGCGTCTGCTGCTGCTTCGGCTCTTGCGTCTGCTGCTGCTTCGGCTCTTGCGTCTGCTCGGCTCTTGCGTCTGCTGCATCTGTATTCATTTGCTGTGTAGGTGTTGTTGGTGCATTATCGGCTGAATTTGCCATTGCTACAACTCCAACTGCAACTAATACAATTGCTAAAGTAACTACAATTGCTATTTTGTCTATGCTTGCCATAATTGATCAATTTCTAGATGGATAGTAAATAAATCTAATCGTTTGTTTTTTACTAATACCAACAAATTGAGTATAATAATTCACTTTTGAAACTGTTTTTAGATTTTTTTGAAATATTTACATGAATTTGAAATATCTGTTGCAATTTTCATATGATCGCTATAATTTAACATTGACCGTTCTTAATCTTGTTTAACCATAATTGGTTTTATCACTTCTTGTTTTAATTTAATTTGTAATCACAATTAAGATATCTTACCAGACAACTTCCCATTTAGTTTCATTCTAATTCTTTTGTAGCCAAGTTGTTTTCTAAATCTATTATTTCAAATTCTACTTTGAGTTTTCTTTGTTTTATCAACATTTGAATAAATTTTATTTTATTTTCAATAAAGTCATCATTTATCATTATTTTTAATTTTAACTGTTCATACATTATTTTTTCATCTAACTTTATTTTTATTGCATCTTCATTTTTTATGATAAATTTTCCAATTCCCCAAAACAATGCCACATGCAATGCAACATATTTTGATTCTATTTTTGTAATTCTATTTTTATAATTTTCCGTATGTTTTCTACTTTGAGACACTATTGTTTCATTTGTTTGAATTACCCATGAAATGTTGCTAAGATTACCGTCTAAGTATAGAATATGTTCCATTTGTCAACCAAAAAATTCTCTTTAGTCTATATCTTTTGAATACTCCGTTTATGATCATCGTTTGAAATGTGTACGTATGATAGAATCACAGGCTTTCTTCTCAAAAATGGTCGATGAATTAGTTGAATTTTCTGAACATGATCCAGAATTATCTGACGGGATAAAATGGTTGGACAATCAGGCTCAACAAAAGGGTATCACATTTTATGATATGGTTTTTGAAGTTTTATACAAACATGATGTTAATTCAAAGGCAAAAGAATGGCTTAGTACAAGAAATTAATAATTATTTTCTCAAGTCTAACTCTTTGTATTCGCATCCTTCTGGTCCGCAATATTTTCCCACATACACTGCTTTTGGTCTATACAGTGCTGTTTTTGGTGCAGCTTCTGCAAACTTTTCTTCAATAATATGAGCTGCCCACCCTACAACTCTTGAAATTGCAAAAATTGGAGTGTTAAGATCCATTGGAATTTTTAGCATGTAGTAAATCGATGCACTATACAAATCTACATTTGGATAAATGTCCATGTTCTTTTGTAATTTCATTTCAGATATTGTTGCAGTTTCAATTCTTTGCGTTCTCTCAAACCATGGTTCTTTATTTTTAGCAGCTAATTCTCTGGATAATTCTTTCAAAACTTGGGCTCTCGGATCATATGTTTTGTATACTGCATGTCCCATTCCCATAATTTTTTCTCCTTGCATTAATTTTTCTTTTATCCATGACTCTACATTATCAATTTGAGAAATCTCTAATAGCATTTTCATTACCTCCGTATTCGCACCTCCGTGTAGTTCTCCACTGAGTGCACCAATTGCTGCACTTGATGCTGAATACATGTGTGCTCTTGTTGAAGCCACTTGTCTTGCTGTAAATGTTGATGCGTTGAACGTATGATCTGCATGCAATATTAGACAGACATCAAATATTTTTTCAACTTCTACATCTGGTTTTTCTCCTGACATCATGTATAGAAAATTTGCAGCGTGACTNAAAGATGAATCTGGATTAATTACCTCTAATCCATTTCTAATTCTTTGCCAACTTGCAATTATGGTCGGAACTTTTGCGATTAGATTTATTGCTTTATCATAACTTGCTTCTTTACTGGAAAATTCTTCATCATAATACCCTGCAAGTGCTGATACAAATGCTTGAAGCATATCCATAGGATCTGCATCCTTTCTCCAATTCTTCATATTTTTTTGCATTTGTTTTGGTATTTCTCTGGCTTCGATTAATTTTGTATTAAATTCCTTTAATTGATTCTTAGTAGGTAAATTATCATAAATTAACAAATATGCCGTTTCTTCAAAAGTTGAATTTTTTGTAAGATCTATGATATCAAATCCTCGATAAATTAATTTTCCTTTTCCGCCGTCAATGTTGGATATTTTGGTATCTGCTACCTCTATTCCTCTTAGTCCTATGTTTTTGGTTTCCATAATGAGCCTAACAAAATTCTTCTATTATGTTTTTTCCAAAATTATGTCTACTAAATTTACCAATTAGTCTAATATGCCAACTTTTGTTCATAAATTTCAATTTTTAATTAAAAATTAATGAATGCAGAAGAGCGTAAAAATTTACGGCAATTAGACGAATTGGTGTTAAATGCTTCACCTGAAGAATTAGAAAAAATTCAAGAAATTGATTATCAGACCCAACTTGACGGTGAGTCGTTTTATCACATCTATCTAAATTCTGACTCCTTAATTTCTCCTAGAATTAAAAAATCTTTTTGAAACTTATATTTTTATTTTCTTCATTTAAATGAGGGTATCTGGTATTTGATGATATATTGGTAGTATCTAAAAATAAAATTACTAAAAAACCTGCAACTAAGAAAGTGGCAACAAAAAAACCTGCAACTAAGAAAGTGGCAAC
>JGI26382J51730_1000949_pt1 | contig 13375 bp, 10 predicted proteins | sample SaaInlV_165m_DNA_2_FD_51730 | JGI IMG/M metagenome (IMG submission 51730) | reverse complement strand
TCTAAGAAGAGTTTGAATGTGCCAATACAAGATACTCAAGAATTCATAATTGAGCTTGAAAAACAAGGGGAATTAAAAAGAGTCAAAACGGAAGTAGACCAGGATTTAGAGATTGCAGAAATTTTAAGAAGAGAAATGTATTCAAATGGTCCTGCAATTCTTTTTGAAAATGTAAAGGGTCACACTATGCCAGTATTAGGAAATGCATTTGGTTCAATGAAAAGACTAGAGATTGGACTTGAAATGGCAGACTTCACAGAAATTGGACATCGCATTACTGACATGACAAAAATGGAGATGCCATCAGGTTTATTAAATAAAATTAAAAAGCTTCCAGAACTTTCAAAAATGACAGCATCATTTCCCAAATCACAATCTAGTGGATTAGTTACAGAAGTTACATCAACAGATGCTTCGTTTGATGATTTACCAATCATAAAATCATGGCCAGATGATGCAGGACGTTTCATAACATTAGGATTAATTGCAACAAAACATCCAGAAACAGGAGTTCGAAATCTAGGAGTTTACAGAATGCAAATCATAGATAAAACACATGCATCTATGCATTGGCAAAAACACAAGAGAGGGGCAAATCACGGAGATATTGCAAAGGACAGAGGGGAGAAAATTCCAGCAGCAATAATTTTTGGAGGAGAACCTGCAACAGTATTTTCATCAATTGCCCCAGTTCCAGAAGGGTTAGACAAATATCTATTTGCNGGAATTACTAGAAAAGAAGGAATCAAGACAGTGAAATGTAAAACGGTTGATTTAGACGTTCCAGCAAATGCAGAAATTGTTTTAGAAGGATACGTTGATCCTGAAGACATTAGAGATGAAGGTCCATTTGGAGATCACACAGGATACTACACACCTGTAGAACCATATCCAACATTTACATTAACAGGAATTATGAGAAGGAAGAATCCAGTTTATGTTACAACGGTTGTAGGTAAACCAATTTTAGAAGATGCGTATATTGGAAAAGTCATTGAACGTTCATTCTTACCACTTGTTCAAATGTTTCATCCAGAAGTAGTAGATTTCAGCATGCCAGCTGCAGGATGGTTTCAAGGTTTTGCAGTAATCTCAATAAAAAAAAGATATCCAGGTCAAGCAAAAAAAGTTATGATGGGTTTATGGGGAATGGGACAATTGTCACTTACAAAGATGTTTGTCGTAGTAGATGAAGATATCAATGTGCATGACATGAACGATGTCATATGGGCAATCACTACAAGGTCGGATGCAGCAAGAGANACAATAATTATCAACAATACACCTACAGATACTTTAGATCCTGCATCACCATTAGTCAATTTGGGATCTAAGATGGGAATAGACGCGACTCAAAAAACAAGAGAAGAAGGATACATGAGGGAAATCCAGCAGCAAGTGAAAGTGGATGAAAAAACAAAGAAATTAGTAGATTCTAGATGGACAGATTACGGNCTATAGAATACGAATAGGATTATAGAAGTTATCTCTTTCTTCAACTTCATATCCAATTTGATGAATAGCATCAACAATAATTTTATCAGTTAATTCAGTTGAACGTGCACCAGTGCATGAAACCACTTCCTCACCAATCAAAGTTCCACCAAAATCGTCAGCNCCATATTGTAAGGCAAGTTGGGCCATACCAACGCCATTAGTTAGCCATGAGGATTGAATATGAGGAATCAATCCATTTAGAACAAGTCGAGATATTGCAATCATCTTTAAAAGCTGAATTCCACCAGTGCCATATTCAACAATACCCTCATCCTGCATCAAAGTATTATTTGGTTCAAAGTTCCACGGAATAAAAGCCATAAAGCCATTAGTCTTTTCCTGTAGTTTTACAATTTTAGAAAAGTGCTCAACAATATCGTTATTGTTTTCAACACTACCATACATCATTGTTGCAGAGCCAGGAATTCCCAAAGAATGTGCCTCATCCATAATTCTAATCCAATCAGCACTAGAAATTTTCTTCGGACTAATAATTTCTTTAACAGAATCAGTTAAAATCTCAGCACCTGCGCCAGGGATAGATTGTAAACCAGCGTCTTTCAATCTAGATAAAACTTCTTTGGTGGATGATTTTTCAACTCTTGCAATCATATCAATTTCAGATGTAGATAATCCATGTACACCAATAGTTGGAAATTTTTTGCGCATCATTTTGAATGCGTCCTCATAATATTCAATTTTTAAATTTGGATTATGTCCACCTTGAATCAAAACTTGGCTAATCTTAAACATGTCATAGGATGTTTTAATACGAGTTTCAATGTCATCAAGAGACAAAGTGTAAGAATCTTCAGCTCCAGGAGATCTATAAAATGCACAAAATTTACAATCGGTAATACAGACATTAGTGTAATTCAAAATTATATTATTTACAAAAGATGCTTTATTACCAAATTGTTTTTTTGTTAAATAACCAGATACCAATCCCATTAAATGAACATCATTAGATTCTAAAAGTCTCAGAATATCTTCAGGTCCAGGTCGGTTACCCTTAAGAGAATTTTCTAAAATATCTTTAATATCACTTTTTTGTATCTGTTCGGTAGTTTGACTCAATTAGCATTAATCCCATAAAATTTCTATTTAATTCTTGATAGAAAGTANGGATTTAAAATAAATCAAGAATTNATGCTTAGTTTTAAATAATTCCAAGTGGNCATATGCACGTTATTTTTAAGTAGGGCAGCAGGATAAAAACAAAACATGGTATCAGCAAATGAAATTAGATTAAATCGAATTATGAGAAAAGGAAAAATGTTATGCATTCCAATGGATCATGGAATTTCAGAGGGACCTATGGAAGGTATCGAGGATCCATCTTCTACAATTTACAAATGTGAAGGTCACGGACTTACAAGTGTAATTATCAACAAAGGAATTCTCAAAGCATTACNAAAGCCACCAAAAATCGGAGTTTTAGTTCATTTTTCAAGTAGCACGTCATTATCATTATCACCTAATCGTAAAATGCTAACAGGTACAGTCAAAGAAGCACTNGCGTTAGGAGCGGACGGAGTTTCGCTTCACATCAATATTGGAGGTAAAGAAGAACCAGAAATGTTAGAGCAACTTGGAATGACAGCAGATCAATGTCACAGATGGGGAATGCCACTTTTGGCAATGATGTATCCAAGAGGAGAAAATATTCCAAATCCACATGATCCAGAAATCGTAGGACATGTTGCAAGAATTGGAGCAGAATGTGGTGCAGATATTGTTAAGACATTATACACAGGAGATATCGATTCATTTGCAAAAATTGTAAAAAGTACACCAGTACCAATTGTAATTGCAGGAGGTCCAAAAGCAAAAACAGATTTAGATATTCTTCAAATGACTGAAGATGCCATAACTGCAGGAGCAAAAGGAGTAACATATGGCAGAAATATCTTTGCCCATAAAGCACCTGAAAAGATGGTTGAAGCATTAGCTGAAATAATTTTTAAAAAAGGAACCGCAAAGGAAGCGATGAAAAGAATTGAATAAAACAAGAGAATTAATAATTTTACCAAAAGTAAATCAAGCAAAATTAGAAAAATTTTTACCTCAATTAGAAGAAGAGGGAATTAAAACAGTATATCTAGATCCAAAAAAATTAGGTAAGAAAAAAACAAAATTGAAAACAATTTCAACATCAAATTCTTCAAACTATGTGGTACTAGAAAAAGAAGGGGCAGTCAAACCCAAAGGGAAAAAAGTTGGAGTTAAATTTGAAGTATTGTCAAATACAGATATTGAAAATGTTTTATCAATATCAAAAAAAGGATTAGATTTTGTAATAATAGAGGTAAAAGATTGGAAAATAATTCCATTAGAAAATATAATTGCTAAACTACATAAAATACACACAAAGATTTTTGCAATTGCAAGAAACACTAAAGAGGTTAGAAAAATGTTTTCGATTTTAGAAGTAGGAGTGGATGGAGTGATTTTCAGCACGTCATCAATTAATGAAGTGAAAGAAGCAATGGTGTATTTAGGAACAAGAAGTTTTGAGATGAAACAAGCAAAAATTATTGAAATTAAAGAAGTCGGGGACGGAGAACGAGTGTGTGTAGATACAGCATCAATGTTACACAAAGGAGAAGGAATGTTGATTGGGAATAGATCAAATTTCTTATTTTTAGTTCATAATGAATCAGTAGGATCATCATTCACATCACCAAGACCTTTTAGAGTAAATGCAGGTGCAGTTCATTGTTATACACTATCACCAGATGGTACAACAAACTATCTATCAGAAGTAGAGACAGGATCAGAAGTATTAATTCTAAATTCCAAAGGAGAGGCAAGAAGAGCAACTGTAGGAAGAGCAAAAATTGAAAGAAGACCAATGTTAATGATAAAAGCTTCAATAGGGAACGAAATAGGAGGGATCATTGCACAAGATGCAGAGACCATCAGATTTGTCAAAGCAAATGGACAACTCGTATCAGTGACACATCTAAAAAAAGGAGATGTTGTCATGGCGCATTCAAAACCTGCAACAGGCAGACATTTTGGAATGGAAGTATCTGATGAATACATATTAGAAAAATGAAATACAAAACGTGCATATCAATTGGAGAGGACACACCAAAAAAAATAAGAGCTAAATTAAAAGTTGCATTAAAAAAATCAGATTATGTTGAAATTAGATTAGATTTTTTGAAAAGTGAAGAAGTTCCAAAAACATTAGAAATAATAAAAAAAGATCTAAACAAAGTTGTTTGTACACTAAGACCAAAAACAGAAGGCGGTAAATTTACAGGAAATGAGAAAGAACGAATTTCAATAATAAAATTAATTGCAGAATATAATCCATTTTTACTAGACATAGAATTCAATACATTGAATAAAAATAAAGAACTGTTCAAATACCTAAAATCAACAAAAACTAAATTATTAGTTTCTTGGCACGATTTTAAAAAAACACCAAAAAATGCAGATTTAAAAAATAAAATTAAGCAAATGAGTAAATTTTCAAATAATGTAAAAATTGTGAGTACAGCAAAATCAACAGATGATTCAACTAGAATGCTAGAACTATACAAGAATAAAGGAAAAAACAATTTAATTTCATTTGCCATGGGAGATTTTGGCAGAATTTCCAGAATTTTATGCCTATATCTTGGAAGTCCATACACCTACGTATCACTAGGAAAGGCAATAGCTCCAGGACAATTTAGTGTGGATGAAGTTAAAAAAATAATCAATCTAAAATGAACTAAATAGAAAATTGAGAGTTTAAATCAATCATATTGTCCAATAAAATAAAATGGCAAAAAGATTTGCAGTGATTGGAGATCCAATTGATCACTCCCTATCTCCAAACATTCACAGTGCAGCGTTTAGAGAATTAAATTTAGACTCATCATACATAGGATATAGAATTCCAAAAGGAGAATTAGAAGGAGGNGTTGAAGGACTTAAAAAAATAAAAATAAATGGATTCAACATTACCATTCCGCATAAAATTGAAATGATGAAGTATTTAGATAAAATGGATGAATCATGCAGCATAATTGGTGCAGTCAACACAGTAGTAAATAATGAAGGCGTGTTGAAAGGTTACAATACAGACATGGATGGATTTTTGGAACCGCTTAAAAAAAGAAACATTGCAATACAAAATAGTAAAATTTTACTAATAGGAGCAGGGGGAGCTGCAAGAGCAATTGTTGCAGGAATTGCAAAGGAGAAAGCTGCAAGCATAGACATTGCAAATAGAACAATAGAAAAAGCAAATAATCTATTAGAATTTGCCACAAAACTAGGATTAAGTGCAAATGTTAAAAAAATAGAATCAATAGACACATCCACAGAAAATTACAACATAATCATCAATGCAACATCCATCGGCTTAAAAGATGAACCAAGTCCAATATCGTTTGAAGGAATAAATGAAAAAACAGTTGTTTATGACATTGTATACACACCAATGAATACGGATTTTATTAAAAAAGCAAAAATGAAAAACGCAATCATAATTTATGGATACGAAATGCTTCTCGGGCAGGCAATTAGGGCATTTGAAATTTGGCACGAGATGAAAGCACCATATAATGCAATGAAAAAATCATTGCTAGGAGGATTCTGATGGTAAAAGTAAAAGCTACGGTTCATGGAGCAGTTTCCATAGTTAGTGCAATTGCCAATAAAAAAGGAGCAACTCTAGGAATTGAGTTAAAAGTTGAGGTCACAATAGAAACATCNGAAGGTAAAGGAATAGAAATTCAATCAGAAAATAGAAGCCTAAGTTCACGCCTAATTAACAAAACAATTGAAAAAATTGTATCAAAAAAACATCTAGAAAAAAACAAGATGGTAATTACAATAAATTCAGAAATTCCAACAGGGTACGGGTTAAAAAGTTCAAGTGCAATATCATCAGCAATTGCATTGGCATGTGCAAAAATATTCAAACCGAAATTAACAGATAAGCAGATTTTAGTGGCAGGCGTAGACGCATCAATCGAATCCAAAGTAAGCATTACAGGTGCATATGATGATGCATGTTCGTGTTACTATGGAGGATTCAATGTAACAGATAATGGAAAAAGAAAAAGAGTAGATTTTGAAAGAGTACCGTCAAATTTAATCGCAGTTATTTTTATTCCAAAAAATAGAAAACGCGGAAATTTGAAAAAGTTAAAAATATTATCACCTATTTTTAACAACGCATGGGAATTAGCAAAAGGGAAAAAATATTGGGAATCGATGACAATCAACGGGTTAGCAACGTCAGCTATTTTAAATTCAGATCCTAAAATAATCATAGATTTAATTGAAAAGGGCGCATTAGCGGCATCAGTTTCAGGTAACGGTCCATCAATAGCTGCAATAGTTAAAAAAGATAATNTATCTAATGTCAAAAAAGTATTTGANGCATTGGAAGGAAATGTAATTGTTTCAAAAGTAAATAACAAAAAGGCAGAAGTAAATGAACTGTAAAGTAGAGAAATCAACAATCANAGGGGAGATTGCCTGTCCTTCAAACAAAAGCTACACACACAGAGGAATTTTTTTAGCATCGCTTGCAGGCAATAACAGCAAAATAGAGAATGTTCTACTATCAGCAGATACAAAAGCAACCATAGAAGCATGCAAAAAATTTGGAGCGATCATAGAAGTAGAGAAATCAACAATCATTGTAAAAGAATCAATAAAAATAGGCGCAAATGTACCTGAAATCAATACTGAAAATTCAGGAACGACAATTAGAATTGCAATAGGAATCGCCAGTTTATTTTCAGAAGAAATCACCCTAACAGGAGATGAGAGCATTCAGAAAAGACCAATGCAGCCACTGTTGGATGCATTATCAAGCATAGGGGCAAAATGTATTTCAATAGATGGAAAACCACCAATTAAAATCAAAGGCGAAATTGCAGGAGGAGAAATCACAATTCCAGGAAATCTATCCAGTCAGTTTATTTCATCACTATTAATTACTGCGCCTCTAACAAAAAAAGGAATTAGTTTAAACATAGAAGGTAATTTAGTTTCAAAACCATATCTAGATGCAACAGTTGCAACAATGAGAAAATTTGGAGTTTCAGTTCAAACATTAATCCCATATAAAAAATATAATGTGCTACCACAAATTTATAAAAATACTACATTCACAGTTCCAATTGATTTTTCAAGTTTAGCGTTAATTCTTTCATTCGCAGTACTTAATGGAGAAAACATAACAGTCAAAGGAAGTATGGGAAATTTACCACAGGGAGATGAAGCATTCATAGATTTTCTAGAACAGCTAGGTGTATCAGTCATAATTGATGAAGATGAAATTAAAATTGAATCACCTGAAAAATTAAAAGGAGGAGTATTTGATTTAAGAAATTCGCCAGATCTTCTACCACCACTTGCAATATTATCTCTAATTTCATCAAATCCAATAGAAATTGTAAATGTAAAACATGCAAGATTAAAAGAAACAGATAGAATTGCCATCCTTGCAAGAGAATTACCAAAAATAGGAATCAATGTAGAAGAAAAAGAAGATGGTTTGATTTTAAAGTCCTCAGATAAACTAATAGGCGCAAAGCTAAATTCAGAAAATGATCATAGATTATTTATGGCATTTTGTATTGCTGGAACATATATTGGAAATTGTACGGTAACAGACTCAGAATCAGTAGAAGTGTCATATCCAAATTTTATAGAAGAAATGAACAGATTAGGCGCAAAAATTCAAAAATTATAAACAATTTTAGAAAAACTGGGCAAAAATATCAAAAATGAAATTCAGAGCCAATGAAAAATCACCGTATTCATTCACAGCAAAATATGTCAACAAAGGGTAATTTTTTCCAAAACCACGAGGAATTATAAACATCACCTAACATAGGTAGAGTGTTGCCGGGAAGTTCTATTGGCCAACGTCTTGTCTTAACAAGTTTTGGTGAAAGTCATGGAAGATCAATTGGATCAGTATTGGACGGATGTCCTGCAGGATTAGAAATAGACGAAAAAGAAATACAGACGATGTTAGACCTAAGAAAGCCAGGTCAAAATTTAATTTCGACACAAAGAAAAGAAGGCGATATTGTAGAAATAGTATCAGGGGTTTTCAGGGGTTTTACAACAGGAGCACCAATTACAATGTTAATTTGGAATTCAGATCAAAAATCAAAAGATTATGAAAATTTAAAAACAAAATTAAGACCAGGTCATTCAGACTACCCCGCAATGATGAAGTACAATCAGTTTAATGATCATCGAGGAGGAGGAAGATTTTCAGGAAGACTAACTGCAACACATGTAATGGGAGGTGCGATTGCAAGAAAGTTGCTTAAAGTTACATTAGGAATAAAAATAAATTCATTCACATCACAAATTGGAAAAATAAAGATGGAAAAGGAATTTAATGAAAAAATGTCAAAATTAATTTATAAAAATGAAGTAAGATGTCCAGAAGAAAAAACAGCTGAAAAAATGAGAGAATCAATTTTAGATGCAAGAAAGAAAGGAGACTCCCTAGGAGGAATAGTGGAATCAATTACAACAAATGTACCAGTAGGACTAGGCGAACCAATTTTTAGTTCATTAGAATCAGATTTGAGTAAAGCAATTTTTTCAATTCCATCTGTAAAAGGAGTGGAATTTGGTTCAGGATTTAGAGGTTCAGAATTATTTGGTTCAGAAAATAATGATTTGTACACAATGAAGAAAGGGAAAATCGTAACAAAAACAAATAACTCTGGAGGAATATTAGGAGGAATTTCAAACGGTATGCCAATTACAATGAGAGTTGCATTCAAACCCGTGTCATCAATCGCTCAAAAACAGAGTACCGTAGATATTAAAAATAAAAAAGATGCAATACTTCAAGTGAAAGGAAGACATGATCCATGCGTAGTACCAAGAGCAGCACCAGTAGTAGATTCACTAGTTGCTCTAACAATAGCAGATCATGCACTTATCACAGGTGCAATCAAACCCAGTTTATAAAAAAATGTCAGATATTAACGATCTTAGAAACAAAATGGATGCAGTGACAATAGAAATGATCAGTTTGCTAAAAACCAGAACAAATATTGCAAAAGAAATTGGCGAAGTTAAAAAAAATATTGGAAAGAGTGTTTCAGATGAAGAACGCGAGGATAACTTACGTGGGAAGATATTACAATTATCCAAGGAAATAGGATTAGATGAAACATTAGCATCAAAGTTTTTAAATTTTTTACTGAACGAGTCAATAAGAGTGCAATCAGAAAATAAACAAACACATCTTTCTATTTTCTTAAAAGCAAAATCGCTTGAACAAGAAGGACAAAAAATAATACACATGGAAGTGGGGGAACCAGATTTCTCACCACCAGAAATTGTTAAAAAATCACTATCAGAAGTTTTTGATAAAGGGTTTATCAAATACGGACAAGCGAAAGGAATGCCAATTTTCAGAGAAGCACTTGCAAAATATGTTTCAAAAAAATTCAACGTAGGGGTCACACATGAAAATATCATAGTGAGTCCAGGTGCAAGATTTTCAATTTATTCAGCAATCAGTACACTACTAAATCCAGGGGACGAAATGATAGTGATTGAACCAGCATGGCCAGCATACAAAGATTGTGCATTAAATGCAGGAATCAAAGTAAGAACAATAAACACGAAATTAGAAGAAAAATGGGAACCATCGATTGAGCAGATTAAAAATATAATTAATCCAAATACAAAAATGATTGTTTTGAATTATCCAAATAATCCAACAGGTAAAATCTTACCAGAAAAATTACAAGACAGCATTATGGAATTAGCAAAAGAAAATAATTTGTATGTGTTAAGTGATGAAATTTATTCACAGTATGCAAAAATTAATTGGAAAAGCATTCTAAGTTACAATTATGAAAAAAGTATCGTCACACAATCATTTTCAAAATCACACGCCATGACAGGGTTTAGAGTAGGATACGGAATAGCATCCAAACAAATCATAGAAAAAATGGCAAAATTAGAAGCACTTTGCTTAACAAATGTTTCAGAGCCAATCCAATATGTTGCAATGAAAGCATTAGATGCAGATACATCAAATAATTCCAAAAAAGTGCAAAAAAGACTAGATATGTTATCAGACAAAGCAAAAGAAATGGGACTAGAGTTCATAATTCCTGATGGAGCAATGTATATTTTTGCAAAAATTAATCAAGAAGGCTTTGACGGAGTGGAATTTGCCAATAATTCACTAGAAAAAGGAATAGCAGTAGCACCAGGGGAAGGATTTGGGAACTACAAGGGGTTTATCAGAATATCGGCATGTCAAGATGAAAAAACACTAATGAAAGGAATGCATATACTAGGTAACATCATGAGTGAAAAACAGTGAAACAATTAACAGTTATAGGTGCAGGAGGGCAAATGGGACAATGGTTTACAAATTATTTTTCGGGTTCAGAATACCAAGTAACGGGATATGATTCAGAAAGCAACGATTTTGGAAAAAATGTAATAGTATCAGAATCACTAGTAGGTGCAATTTTGAAAGCAGATTATGTCATTCTATGCACACCAACAAAAAGAACTCCAGAAATAATTAGATTAATTGCAAAAGAAATGAAAAGAGGGACGTATCTTATCGAAATCTCATCAGAAAAATCTAAAGTTGTATCATCATTATCAAAAATGCCAGACAAAATTAATCCAATTTGCATCCATCCTATGTTTGGTCCAGGAATAAAAACAGTCAAAAACCAAAATATCATCTCAGTTCCAATTAAAGATGCTAAAAAAGAATTAACAGTCGCAAAAGAATTGTTCGAGGGAGCAAATTTCGTTACAATAGATGCAATCGAACATGATAAAAAAATTGCAATAATTTTAGGATTAACGCATTTAATGAATTTGGTTTTTGCAAACATAATATCAAAAGATGAAAAATCATTACTGACAGAAAAAATGTCAGGTACAACATTCAGAGTGCAAAAGGTATTGGCAGAAAGCATAATGACAGAAACTCCAGAATTAATTGAAACTATAATTGCAAATCCAGAAATTAGAAGGGTTGCAGAAGAGCTCTGGAAAGATGTAGGCAGATTACTAACATCAGTTCAAGAATCAAAAACAGAGGAAGTAATTGAATATGTTAAAAATTGCCAAGAGAGACTGTCTAAACACTCAGATCTTAATGAGTCATATAAAAAACTCACAAAGATGGCAAAAACTATTGAAAAATAGATAAACGGGATTCAACAAAAATAGTTATACATATTTTATTAAAAATAATAATAAATTATTAATTCTAAAAAGAAGTGAAAAAGTAATAACAACGAATGGATTATGTTGAGGAGTTAACGGAATTATCCAGGGTGAGAATCCAGCAAATAGAATAAAAATTGAATTTTTTGAGAAAATCGTAACGATAGAAGATGAAATTAAAATTCTCAAACCCATAGAGAAAATAAAAACTTCTTTAGCAGAGTATGAAAATCACGAGTGGAGAATATTTCCATGTTTATTTGAAACAAAACAAACAGAGATTAGATTGAATTGAGAAAATTCAAAATTCAGATGGATTAGCGTAAATGAATTAAAAAATCATGAAACAGTGGACGGACTAGATAAATTACTATTCAGTTTGTTGTAAATTTTCATTTTCTTGGCCATATTTTTTTTGTTGAGGTAACATCATGTAAACACATGCACCTCCACACATAGTACAAGGCACATTATTTCCAAGATGTTGTCCAGTTCTATTGTGAATTTTTGCAGCTGCTTCAGGATCTATAGATAAAGCAAGTTGTTTTTCCCAATCCAATGTGCGTCTAGCTTCAGTCATTTCCATATCCCATTTAATGGCCTTATCACGCATTTTTACAAGATCACCAGCATGAGCTGCAATTCTATAAGCAATCAATCCAGCTTTAACCTCTTCAGCATTAGGTAACGCCAAATGTTCAGATGGCGTTAGATAACACAAAAGATCTACACCTTCACTTGCTGAAACTGCAGCGCCAATAGCACTTGCAATATGATCATGTCCAGAAGCAACATCAGTAACTAAAGGACCAAGAACATAGTAAGGGACATCACCGATAAGGGATTTAGCTAATCTGACATTTGCAGCTACTTCATTCAATGGAACATGGCCAGGTCCTTCAACCATAACTTGAATATCTTGTTCATGAGCCCTTTTTGTTAATCGAGAAATATTGATCATTTCCTGTACCTGTAATTCATCATGGGAATCTAAAATTGAACCAGGTCTTAATGCATCACCAAGACTAAAGGTTACATCATATTTTTTGGCAATTTCCATCATGTAATCATAATGAGTAATGTATGGATTTTCTTTATCATGTTTTAACATCCAAGCAGCAGTTATTGTACCACCTTTGCTCACAACTCCACCATATCGTTGAACTTTTAAGATTCGTTTTGCAATATCTTTTGTAATTCCAGAGTGAATAGTGGTATAATCAACGCCATCTTTTGCATTATTTTCAAATGCTTTGATGTAATCATCTTCTGTTAAATTCAAAGGGTTTTTGTGAACTTCAACACCGTAGTTGTAAGCTTCGTAAATTGGGACAGTGCCAAAAGTAATTGGGGCATTGTCCATCAGTGTTTGACGTATTTTTTTAACATCACCACCATCACTAAGGTCCATCATAGTATCTGCATGGTATTTTACTGCAACTTTAGCCTTCTCAATTTCCTCATCTAAATTTACATTCAAAGTGGAAGTTCCAATATTGACATTAACTTTAGTTTTCAGGCCCTTGCCAATTCCAACATTATGAATTTTTTGCGGTCTTACATTATTGCTAGGAATAATTATCGAACCCTTTGCAATTTTTGGGATCAACCAATCGAGTGAAACGTCTTCATCTTTTGCAACTTGCTTCATTTCATCAGTTGCCACACCTCTTCG
>JGI26382J51730_1000938_pt1 | contig 13460 bp, 14 predicted proteins | sample SaaInlV_165m_DNA_2_FD_51730 | JGI IMG/M metagenome (IMG submission 51730) | reverse complement strand
CTGGATAAGGAAGGTGAGTTTACTGAAAAACTTACAGGCATCAAGGGGCAGTACCTGATATTTGAAAACCGGGTAATCAACTTAAGAAAATACTCTGGTTACCATATTGAGTTTGTCTTCGAATGAGATTAAAAACATGGAAAGTGCAGCAGGTTTCTTTATTGCGCATATAAGTGGGATGGCATGATTGACCTTATGACTGACAAAATGGTGAAACTAGAAAATGCATTTAATGGCCCCATTGCGAAGTTGAAGGATAAATAATCAAGGTAATTAAAAAGGTCTATCAGAATAAGTGTGTAAACGGCATTTTTAAAAATATAACAGTAGCAGAGCCTGTGGGCCCTGTGAAAAATGGTTTTTATTTTTCACAAGTCCATAGGCTTGTGTAGTCAGTGCCATGCGGGGAGGAGGGTAATTAAGCAGCTTGTTTAACCATTTCTCCTTCAAAAGCTGAATCGATAGAGGTGGCGTTTGTGGATCGTTTCACTTTGGCAACTCTGATATTTTTTGCCAGACCCATTTTTTTAAGAGCCCAGATGGCCATCCAGGTAATGTCTAACTCCATGGGACGCAGACCATGCTGAGCTGACTTTGGAAAGGCGTGATGGTTATTGTGCCAGCCTTCTCCGTAGGCGAGAATAGCCACCCACCAACAGTTAGTAGAAAGATCGTTTTCAAGTTCAAAGTTTTTATAGCCAAAAGCATGTGCCGCGCTATTAACAAACCAAGTGCCATGATAGACAAGTACGAGTCGCAAAAATATTCCCCATACAACCCAAGGTAGTCCTCCGATTGCAAGAAAAATAAAGCCAAGTACAAACTGATTTTTAATATAGTTTTTTTCTAGAAACTGATAGAACTTGTTGTCTGAAATATCCTTCGTGTAGTTTTGAATTACTTTGTCATCGTCGAATTCTGGGTGTTTATAGACCATCCACCCTAGATGTGCCCACCAGAGACTGTTTTTTGCGCTATGTGGATCCCGCTCTGTATCTGATCCTGCATGGTGCATCCGGTGATGAGCCACCCACTTAATAGGTCCGTTCTGGCAAGCTAGTGATCCGATAAAAATAATAGTATTAGCCAGCCACTTTGGGAGATCCATTCCTCTGTGGGTAAGATACCTATGATAACCAAAACAAATTCCAATAGAAGCAGTCAACCAGTGCAAGAATAACATCAGAGCTACCGCACTCCAGGAAAAAGCAAAAGGGAAAAATGCCAATAACGCTCCAAGATGAAGGAAGATAAAAAATCCAGCAATTCCCTTGTTAAACGTGAGCTTAGGCTTTACTCGTGATAAAGTTGGCATAGTCGGTTACTTTCAATTGGGTTATAGTTAACTTAATTTTTCTTCAATGGTTAACATACTAACCTTGAATGTCGAATACGAATGTAAAACTTATGTAATATTTAACGCATGAAGGAAGGTTTAAAAACTTGGACATTTCTCCTAATCCAGAGACTCTTTTATGAAAAGGCTTCAAGCATTATTTCATCCTATTTTTGTGTTTATTGTGATTCAGGTTGCCTGGATTGGTTTGATGGCAGTTTGGATATATTGGTATTTTAAGAATAGCCAGAATTTGGCTGAGTTTACCAAAAAACTTCCTCCCGAATTATTAGAGTCGAACTTTAATTGGGTTGTCCTTTTAGAGGGCGGGGTACTGATGTTAATGATTCTTGCCGGAGTTTATGTGATATTCGTTTACTGGAATAAGCAGTCTCGACTAAATCAACTTCAAAGCAATTTTGTTTCAAGTGTATCTCATGAGCTAAAATCCCCTCTGGCATCTATTCGACTTTACTTAGAAACGATCAAGTACCAAAAAGTGTCGTCGGAAGAGGCACAAGACTTTGTTGAGATTATGTTGTCTGATACAGAACGATTATCCGATCTTATAGATAATATTCTTGAATCAAGTAAATCTGATCCGAAGAGCATGCGATTACAATTTACTTTGGTGGATATTGTTNTATTTTTACAAGAAATAATTAATCACCATAAAAAATTATTTGAAGATAAACAGTGTCAGATTCAGCTGAAATTTAATAGTCATGCCAAAGTCAATATAGATGCTAAGGCTATGCGAATGGTTTTTAATAACTTAATTGCGAATGCCTTGAGATATTCACATTCTGGTACTACCCTTATTATTGAAGTCAGGCAGGATCAAAAATTTTGTATTATTGATTTTATAGACCAGGGATTTGGATTTAAAAAAANGGAACTTAAAAAAGTTTTTAAAAAGTTTTATCGGGTGCAGAATCAAGAAACTCAAGATTTAGAAGGTGCTGGGTTAGGTCTGTATATTTCTCGTCAAATTATCAAGAGCCACAAAGGAAAAATAAATGCTTTTAGTGAGGGCCAAGGAAAAGGTGCTCGCTTNATGGTGAGTTTGCCAGTTGATAATACTTTTGCTGAAAAAANTCAAAAGTCTGCAAGTGAGGTGAATTAGTAATGGCGGAAGCGAATAAAATATTATTAGTTGAAGATGATCCACATTTGGCAAAAGGTCTTCAGTTTAACCTTGAACGGGAAGGTTATGAGGTGTTTTTAGTTGATAATGGTGCTTCTGCGCTCGAACAATTACGGGAAAAGGATTTTGACCTCATAGTTCTTGATCTTATGCTCCCTGGTTTGGGAGGGCTTGAAGTAGCACGTACTATAAGAGAAACTAATATACGATTTCCTATTCTCATGCTGACCGCTAAATCGTCCAAAAAAGATCGAGAAATTGGTTTACAAGCGGGGGCAGATGATTACCTGACGAAACCTTTCCATCTCCCAGAACTTCTGTTGCGTATAAAGGGTATTCTGCGTCGCTCGGAATGGTATAAAGAGCCAGTGCACGACCAAGATGTTTTTCGGTTTTCTGAAATGTGGATTAATTTTAGGACTGGTAAAGTCAAAGGTGTTGACGGTGAGTTTTACTTAACCACCAAGGAAGCTCTTGTTATGAAACTTTTGGTAGAGAAAAAAGACGATATTGTTAGTCGTGAAGAATTATTAGAAAAGGTTTGGGGGTACGACCCTCAAACCGAAACACGAACTGTCGATAACTTTATCTCCCGTCTGAGAAAATACTTCGAGAAGAGGCCTCAAAAACCAGTTCATATTCTTACCGTGAGGGAGAAGGGTTANCAATTTGTTTCAGGTTCTGATAGTTGATTTCGCTAAAATATTTTATTTGAGTGTTTCCTGTTAAACTTTCCAACCTTCAATTTTTTTTTGCAGTTTGCTATCGAATTGCTCCGCAGAAATTGAATCTATGAATGGGCACTCCCCTAGTATAGGCACATTAGAAAGTTCCTGAATGAGGGAAGCCTGTCCGAGTTCAATTTCGTTGAGAGGCCTATCTTCAGAATGGTTCAAAATTATTCCTGCGATTTTAACTCCAGTTTCTTGCGCTGCTTTCACAGTTAAAAGAGTATGGTTGATAGTCCCTAGTGAGAATCGGCTTACTATGATGAGAGGTAAACTCATATCTTTAATAAGGTCAGAGACTGAGTAATTGGTTGTCAACGGAACTAGAAGTCCACCAATACCCTCAACAAGCATTCGATCATGTTTAGTTTGCAGCCTGCGAAAGTTTTCAAGAATAAGGCTAATATCTATAGTTTGACCGGTAATTCTTGTGGCCTGTAAAGGGGAGGCGGTGGGTTTCAAACGGATAGGAGATACCTCCTCAATAGAATCTTTATTTCCTGAGACTGTAAGAAGAAACTTTGCATCCGAATTTTCTTCTGAACTGCACTCCTGATTGACCCCTGTTTCAATAGGCTTCATAAAGCCTGTGTCTAATCCCCGCTGGCGATTAAGTGCCAGAAGGCAAGCTGTGACAACTGTTTTTCCTACACTGGTGTCTGTTCCGGTAATAAAGTAACCTTTTGATTTAGGCATTTTTTTTGCTGTATTTATAGTTGAGTAATTAGTGACGTTATGGACTTCTTACTGAGAAGTAGGTAGATTTGCTATAATAATAGATGAATTTATTAGACTAAAAATATTTTTTTTTGGAAAGGTGTAATGGCTTATGAGTTCTGGAAGAATGGAAGTTATTTGCCCTTGCTGTGAAACCAGGTTACAGGTTGATAAAAAAACAGGTGAGATTATCTGGGAGGAGAAGAAGGCCAAAGTCATACCTTCTTTGGCTGATATGGTAAAGGAGCATGATGCGCATAAAAAAGAACAAGAATCTTTATTTAACAAGCGAAGCGAAGTGCAAAAAGATAGAAGTCGCATCCTAGAAGAGAAATTTAAAGAAGCGCAGAAGCATGCTGACAAGTCAAAAGATATTCCACTGCGCGATATTGACTTTGATTAAAACCACAAATATTTTAGCATTCTACGCCATCCCATCGTAAGCTAACTCAACCCCCCTGGGTAACTCTAGTGAGATTTTGCTATGGTCAAACTTATGGTTAATATGAGATAGAATGGTGCGTTTGGGTTTGAGTTCTTCTATTGTAGTCAGAGCTTGACTTAATGAAAAATGAGTTGGATGGGGATCAAATCCCAGGGCATTAAGAATTAAAGTGTCAAGGTTTTGCAGTTGTTTTTTTGATTCGCGTGGGATTTCACTGCAGTCAGTTATATAAGCACACCGATTAAGTTTGTAACCCAATATATGCATTTCCCCATGAATAATATCTAATGGTGTAATTGAGACGCCACCTAGACTAAAGCATTCATTATCCACTACATTTAAGGTTAGCTTAGGTAGTCCACCACCAACCTGAGTTGTCTTATCAAAAATATAATTAAAATTCTTTTTTATTTGATGGATAGTATCTTTGTTGCCATAGCATGGAATTATAACTTTATTGAAGTGATTAAAGCTTCTTAACTCATCTATGCCATGTAAATGGTCGGCGTGGTGATGAGTATATAAAACATGGTTGATATGGGTGATGTTATTAGTAAGGCATTGTTGCCTCAGGTCTGTTGAAGTGTCGATTAGAATATGATTTCCGTTATTGCGAACGAGTATTGAGGACCGCAAGCGTTTATTTTTAATATTATCGGACAGACAGACACTACAGTCACAACACAATGAAGGGACCCCGGTGGAGGTTCCCGAGCCTAGGAATAGAATGTTCATTATATAATCATTGGCTTGTAGGATTGGTTGAAACTATTGGTTTACTCAAAACCCTTGCTTCATATTATATCTAAAAATATTGTAAATAAAGGGTTTACTGGTTGTCAAGGGACGTTGGATTGCGATAAGAAACTGTAAGACTTACAAATATACAAAGATTTGATCGTTTTAAGGGTGTAATTAATCTTTGTCATACTTTCAACCGGTTCTGTTTTTTGTGATACATTGATTCTCTTAAAATAACAATATTTTTTTCGAAATTTAGGAGAATAAAATGGCAACATTAGTTTCTAAACCTGCACCTGACTTTGGTGCTCAGGCTGTCATGCCTGATGGCTCATTTGAACAACTCGAGCTATCCGGCTATAAGGGGAAATATGTAGTACTTTTTTTCTATCCATTAGACTTTACATTTGTTTGTCCCACAGAAATTATTGCGTTTAGTGAAAAGAATGCAGAGTTTGAAAAAAGAAATACTCAGGTGCTTGGTGTTTCGGTTGACAGTCACTTTTCTCATTTGGCTTGGAGGAATACTGACCGTAAGGTAGGCGGATTAGGAGAGATAAAGTATCCCCTGGTTGCTGACCTAAATAAGCAGATTAGCAAAGATTATGATGTATTAGCAGATATGGGGATCGCATTTCGTGGGTTATTCTTGATTGATAGAGAGGGTGTGGTACAACACCAACTAATAAATAACTTACCTCTTGGACGTAATGTAGATGAAGCTTTACGTATGGTCGATGCTTTGCAATACCATGAAAAAAATGGCGAGGTTTGTCCTGCTAACTGGAGTGCTGGAGCAGATGGAATGAAACCTGACCCTAAAGGNTCACAGGAGTATTTTAATAAGCATAATTAACTTAGTGTATCAAGCTGAAGCTCTAGGAAGTATTTAGCCTGCCTAGTTTAACTTACTAGAACCCACGGGTGGTATAACGCTCGTGGGTATTTTTTTATGATTGTTTTATGTAACGACGACGGTTTCCGAGCTGCCGGAATTCGTGCAATTTATAAAGAGTTGGCCAAATTCTCTGAAGTAGTGATTGTTGCCCCTGAAACAGAACAAAGTGCAATGGGGCACGCAATTACTTTAACCCAACCGCTTAAAGTACGTAAAATAGAAGAAGATAATGAGTTTATTGGCTATNCCATAAATGGAACCCCAGCNGACTGCATAAAACTTGCGACGACAGTACTTTTTGAGCAACCTCCAGAAATGGTGGTTTCAGGTGTCAATCAAGGTGGGAANTTGGGAACATGTGCCATTTATTCGGGAACGGTGTCTGCCGCAACTGAGGCTACCATTGAAGGGATTCCCGCCATTGCAGTTTCCCTTAATTCGTTTGATAATTCTGACTTTGAGTTTTCAGCCAAATTTGGTGCCAGACTGGCAAAAATTGTTTTAAAAAATGGTTTGCCAGATGGTGTGTCACTTAATGTGAATATACCTGCAGTGCCTTATTCAGAAATTAAAGGGGTATCTATTACCAGGCAAGGAAAGTCTCGCGTCATTGAAACATTTGACAAGCGAGTAGATCCTAGAAAAAACACTTATTACTGGTATGCGGGTGAAATGCGTGTTGATGAGGTTGATGATGAAGCGGACTGTTTTCAAGTGTCGAACAACTATATTTCTATTACACCCATTCACTTTGATCTAACCAGCTATAAGGCGATGGATGAGTTAAAAAACTGGGATATTCCTCTCTAGCAAAAAAAGGTCGATGAGCATTAGCTCATCGACCTTTCATAGTAGTAGAAAACTTATCGACTTTACCCTTTATCTTCGGCAGCAGCTTCTTTCAACGCTTCTTTTCGACTAAGTTTGATTTTTCCTTGTTGATCTACATCGATAACTTTCACTTTAATTTCATCTCCTTCTTGTATTTCGTCAGAAACACTTTGGATGCGTCTATCGCAAATCTGAGAAATGTGGACAAGGCCATCTGTTCCCGGAAATATTTCTACAAAAGCTCCAAAATCGACAATTTTTTTAACTTTACCAAGATAAATAGTGCCGATTTTTGCTTCTTGAATTAGATTCTCGATATATTCGATGGCTTTATCTGCAGCTGCCTGATCTGCTGAAGCGATAGAGACTAGTCCACTGTCGTCGATATCCACGCTAACCCCACATTGGTCGATTATTCCACGAATAACTTTGCCACCAGGACCAATGATATCGCGAATTTTATCTGTGGGCACTTTCATGGTAATGATTCTCGGAGCATGTTTTGACAAGTTTGACCGAGGCGCATCTAGGGATTTATTCATTTCTCCCAAAATATGAAGGCGGCCTTCTTTTGCCTGTTGCATGGCCTGTTCCATTATGCTCTTATCTAACCCGGCAATCTTAATATCCATTTGTAGGGCAGTAATCCCATCTTTTGTACCTGCAACTTTGAAGTCCATATCACCAAGATGATCTTCTGACCCCAAAATATCTGACAAAATAGCGACCTGGTCTCCTTCTTTAATGAGACCCATAGCGATTCCGGCAACTGGGTTTGAGATCGGGACTCCAGCATCCATGAGTGCTAGAGCACCGCCACATACTGAGGCCATGGACGACGACCCGTTGGACTCCAAAATATCTGAAACGATCCTAATGGTATATGGGAACTTTTCTCTATCTGGAAGAACGGGTACTAAAGCCCTTTCAGCTAGCATTCCATGACCAATTTCTCTTCGTCCAGGACCGCCAATGAACTTGGTTTCACCTGTACAAAATGCTGGAAAATTGTAGTGTAGATAAAAATGTTTGGTCCCTTTAAGTTCGAGAGTATCTAGTCGTTGTTCATCTGAGTTGGTACCCAATGTTGCGCTTACTAAAGCTTGAGTTTCTCCACGAGTAAAAACGGATGATCCATGAACACGCGGGAGGTAACCCGTTTTAATGCTTATAGGGCGAACTTCATTAAGGTTTCTTCCATCAACACGTTTTTTCTTTTCCAAAATCATTTTACGCACTACATTTTTCTCAGCATCATGAAACACATTGCCAAGAATAGCCTTTAGGCCGTCTTCTCCTTCAGGATTGATTTCAGCTTCTAAGTTAGTTTTAATTTGGCTAACAGCATTAGTCCTTTCCTGCTTACCTGTAATTTCCATAGCTTGTTCAAGTTTCGGGCAGGCTATGCTGTTGATTCGCTCTACCAGAGCGGTGTCAATTTCTTCTTGTACAACAGTAGCTTTTTCTTTATTAATGCGTTCTTTGAGTTGAACTTGAAGATCGATTAGCTTTTTAATGCGCTCATGCCCAAACTCTAGAGCGCTCATCATCTCCTCTTCATTTGCTTCCTTAGCCCCCGCTTCGACCATGACAATCCCATCTGCAGTTCCAGCCATGAGGAGTTGGATATCGCTTTTTTCGCTTTCCTCGTGGGTAGGGTTGAATACGAAATTACCCTCAACTCTACCAATGCGTGCCCCCGCAATTGGGTTATCAAAAGGAATATCTGAAATCATCAAGGCAGCAGAAGCACCTGTCAAAGCAATAACATCAGCAGGGTTAATTTGGTCGTGAGAAACGACAAAACAAACGACTTGTGTTTCATTGCGAAANCCGTCTGGGAAAAGTGGGCGGAGCGGTCTATCAATCAATCTACAGGTAAGTGTTTCGTAGTCACTAGGTCGAGCTTCTCTTTTTAAGTATCCGCCTGGAATTTTTCCAGCAGCATAGGTTTTTTCCCTGTAGTCCACAGTAAGGGGAAAAAAATCTATTCCCTCTCTGGGTTTTGGTGCCATTGTTGCTGCAACCAGAACCATTGTGTCGCCTTGTCTTATCACAACAGAGCCACCGGCTTGCCGGGCTAGGTCGCCTGCTTCTAAAGATATAGTTCTTCCGTCTAGTTCAATTTCTACTCTTTCCATTCAATAATCTCCAAATGTTGATTAACGTCTAATATTTAGACGTGAAATAATTTCCTGATATCGGTTGATATCTTCTTTTTTGAGGTGATCTAGCAACNTTCGTCGTCGACTTACGATTTTTAACAGTCCTTGTCTAGAATGTTGATCTTTATTNTGGGATTTGAAGTGATCGTTAAGATAACTTAGTCGATTAGTCAAAAGTGCTATTTGTACCTCTGATGAACCAGTATCATTGTCNTGCAATTTATGATCGGAAATGATGGTTGTTTTCGTTTCCTTAGTGAATGCCATTAAGCGCGTCCTTTTAACAGGTTAAATTTAAGAGAATGATTGACAAATGTTTTCGTAGTGGAACTTGGCTTGATAACCCCTTTGTTATTCCACTGCGAAAACATTTCAATCACTTCTCTAGTAAAAAAGTTCAACATAGTACTCGTTTTGCTTTAAATACAACATCTTCTGCGGATAGCTCAGATAGCTTATCTTGGTCTACCACAGGCTCAACAACAGCTAGTATCTTGTCGTTGCTTCCTAAAACCCGAAAATAATGGCCAGGTTCAAACCGGTCGGGAAGGGCTTCCAAAAAACATTTTGAAAGTGCTACGCCGTGTGAAATAGACTTTAGGTATTCCTCTTTTACACGAACCGTCGGGAGAAAGTTGAGGACTTCTTCTAAGTGCAAAAGCTTCCTAGACAAACTACCTTCTTTATGTGCAGTTTTTAATTCTTCCAGAGTCATTGTACTTCCCATACTAAATAATCCAACCTTGGTTCGAGTCAACCGAACCATATGAGCACAACAACCCAGTTTTTTACCAATATCATGCGACAGGGTACGAATATAAGTTCCTGAAGAACAACGCACCTCAAATATAACCTGATTNCTCTCCTTCTTTATAAAGTCTATTGAATANACTACTATTTTGACAGGATCTCTGTGGATATTAATACCATTTCTGGCTAATTTGTAAAGAGGAATTCCATTTTTCTTTTTCGCTGAATACATTGGAGGAACCTGATCTTGTTCTCCTACAAACGTTTGAAAAACCTGTTTCATTTTAGCTTCATTGATCAGAGATGGGTCATTGGTAGATATTACTCGTCCGGTAGCGTCTTGAGTATCTGTTTCTGAACCTAGTTCAAGGGTTGCTCGATAAGTTTTCTGAAGGGACGATAAAAATTGAATAATTCGTGTGGACCGATTGAGGCATATGGGAAGCACTCCATCGGCTATAGGGTCTAAAGTTCCGATATGTCCAGCTTTTTTGACGCCAAGAATTTTTCTAACAGACCAAACCATGTCAAAAGACGTTGGCCCGGATGGTTTGAAAAGATTAACAACGTTATTCTGAGTGTAGCTCATTAATAATTGTATTTATTTTAGCGACGCGTTTCGCTGTTTCATCAAGAATGAATTCCAATACAGGAATATATCGAAGATTGAGGTTTTTTCCTAAAGAGCCTCTGATAAATCCAGATGCATTGGTCAGGCCTGTAATAGTTTCGCGTTGCTCTGATTCTGTTCCCAATACACTGATATAAACTTTCGCGTGTTTTAAGTTGTTAGTCAAATCTACCGTTGTTACTGTAGCAAAACCGATCCGTGGGTCTTTTAAGCCCCTTTGAATGAGAGCCGAAATTTCTTTTAAGAGTAATTCCTGAACTCTTTCTGATCGTTTAAACCGCATGGCTTCATGAAACCCTGAATAACACCGTTCAATATTTTAAACTTTTAACTGTGTCAGTGAAAAAGTTGTGTTAGTGCATCTCGTTATACTAAACTTTGATCTCTTCTAGTATGTAAGGTTCTACCACATCTCCTTGCTTTATATCTTGAAAGTTCTCTAAAGAAAGTCCGCACTCGTAACCTTGTTGTACCTCTTTCACGTCTTCTTTAAAGCGTCTGATCGAAAGAATTCTCCCTTGATAAACCACTACGCTATCACGGATGAGTCTAGCCTCAAGATTACGTTCCATTTTTCCTTGCGACACGTGACATCCAGCGATCGATCCTATTTTTGGGAGGTTGAACACTTCTCTTACATCAGCTCGGCCGACAACTAATTCTTTGAATTTTGGTGCTAGTAGGCCCTCCAGTGCTTTTTTCATATCTTCAATAGCTTCATATATCACACTATATAAGCGCACATCTATTTTTTCTCGAATTGCTAATTGATCTGCTTTGTCCGTTGGGCGTACGTTAAACCCGATGGTAATTGCGTTAGATGCACTAGATAAAAGAATATCTGACTCGGTTATTCCTCCAACCCCATCGTGAATGATTTTAAATCGAATTTCTTCGGTTTCTAACTTTGAGAAGGCCTCGTGCACTGCGGCAATCGAACCTTGAGTGTCCGCTTTAACTATAAGGTTGAGTGTTTTGATTTTACCTTCTGTAATTTGATCGTGAAGATCCTCCATGGTCACTTTGGCAGATTCGGCTAACTGAACTTCCCGCTTTTTTTTGAGCCTCATTTCACTGTATTGCCTTGCCTTCCGTTCATCTTCAACCACATAAAGCTTATCTCCTGGTAGAGGAACTTCAGGCATTCCTACAATTTCTACCGGCATTGCTGGGGTAGCTTTTGAGGTTTTATTACCGCTATCGTTTATCAGTGCTCGTACTTTCCCAAAATAGGGTCCGACAACAAAAGGTTGTCCCACTGTCAATGTTCCCTTTTGCACTATCACCGTGGCAACGGGTCCCCGTCCTTTATCGAGTTTTGATTCAATGACAATAGCTTGGGGGCGGAGAGTCGGGTTTGCTTTAAGTTCCATGATCTCAGCCTGTAGAAGAACCAGTTCTAAGAGATGTTCGATTCCAGTTTTTTGTATTGCGGAAACCTCTGTGAACATTGTCTGCCCACCCCAGTCTTCTGGTAACAAACCTATTTCAGCTAATTGCTTTTTCACCTCTTCCGGCTTCGCCTCATGTTTATCAATCTTGTTGATAGCAACCAAAATGGGCACGTTGGCTGCATGAGCATGATCGATTGCCTCTTTCGTTTGAGGTTTTATTCCATCATCTGCGGCAACAACTAGAATAACGATGTCCGTTACCTGTGCTCCACGGGCACGCATTGCAGTGAATGCTTCATGACCAGGTGTGTCAAGAAAAGTAATGAACTGACTCTTGATTTTTGCTCTGTAGGCACCTATATGCTGGGTGATACCACCTGCCTCGACTTCGGTAACACTAGTTTTCCTTATAGCATCGAGCAAAGATGTTTTTCCATGGTCCACATGACCCATGATGGTTACGATGGGTGGTCGGTTGCAAAGGTCTTTTGGGTTTTCTTTTTCCTCTTCTTCAAAATCAATTGCCGACTTGTCCTTGATCAATTCAACCTCAAAGCCGCGCTGGTCGGCTACCTTTGATGCGACCTCAAAGCTAAGACTTTGATTTATAGTGGTCATCACACCCAATTCCATGAGTTCTTTTATTATGTCGTTGGGAGAACAACGCAACTTGTCTGCCAAATCACGAATCATTATGTTTTCTGGCAATTGAACAATTTCAAAAGCTTCTTCTTGAACTTCAGGAGCTAGTTGTTCTGGTTTGAGTGGTTCTTCGGGAGTTTTTTTCTCTGATTTTTTCTTAGCTATTTTTTTTTGACTGACTGCAGGTTTGTCTTTAGTTGCAGTAGGTTTTGTTTTCACTTCAGCAGGTTTTTCTTCATGCTTTGTGATTTGGAGTCCAGTTTTTTTTAATACTTTGTGATTTGGAGTCCAGTTTTTTTTAATACTTTAGCTGGTTCTTGTTTTGCGTCATCTTTCGCCGGAGCTTCTATGGTAGTTTTGGCGACTTTGGCTTTCTTTAAAGTAGTCGTAGATTTTTTTGGGGTTGTTTTTTCTGTCTTGGCTTTTACCTTTGGAACTTTTTTTTCTGAGGGTCTTTTATTCGCAGTTGCCTTGGTCTTTTTGGATGTCTTTTTTGTAGTTGTTTTCTTGGTGGTGGATTTTTTGGTGGATTTTGGAGTTCCCTTTTTAGATGGGGCCTTTGGGGTTAATCGTTCACGGACTTCATCGGCAGTCTTTTCATCCATTGAACTCATATAATTTTTAACAGCTTGCCCCATATCTTTTAGGGAGTCCAAGATCTGATCGTTTTGGACATTGAGTTCTATAGCCAACTTGTTAACACGAATTTTTCCCAAAAAAAACCTCCTAAACCGATTTTAAATTTTTATAATTAGTTTGCAGCACGTTGCGTTTCTTGCAGTTTCAAAAGCCACCTAATTACCAGTTAATTGCTTTTTTGCCTGTGCGATTATTGCCGCAGCAGTTTCCAAGTCTATGCCTTCAATTTCTACTAATTCTTCTTTTTTTGTTACAGAAAGTTCCGCCAGAGTTTCAAATTCGTTTTTCAGAAGACACTCTATTACGGATGGAGAAACTTCGCGTAATTGATTTACTGGAATTTCTTGATCTTCTTCGTCAGGCTTATCTGTTATTTGGGTTTTCTCGTCAGTTTCA
>JGI26382J51730_1000925_pt1 | contig 13571 bp, 9 predicted proteins | sample SaaInlV_165m_DNA_2_FD_51730 | JGI IMG/M metagenome (IMG submission 51730) | reverse complement strand
GTCGGAGCTCGAGGAAGCTGAGACACTGACCCCCAGTTTGTTCAGCGCGTTCCTGGAGGCTCATATCGAACAGGGCCCGGTTCTGGATCAGGCCGGAGAGATCATCGGGGTAGTCGAGACCATCGTCGGCTCTCGCCAGTTCGAAGTCGCCATCAAAGGCCAGCAGAACCATGCTGGCACGACGCCAATGGCCCTGCGACGCGATGCAGTCACTGGATTTGGCGCGTTCATAACAAACCTGGAAGAACGATTCACGAAAATTGCAACACCCCGTTCGGTCTGGACCATTGGCCGTGTCGATGTACACCCCAATGCGCCTTCCATCGTACCGGGAGAGTTGAACTGCTCCGTGCAGATCCGCGATGGGTCCCTCGCCCAACTGGATNCCATGTGCGAGATGATTCAAAAAGCAGCAGCCCAGACGGCGGTAGAGCGAAATCTCGATATTTCGCTGTTAGAGACCAAAGCTGTCGCCCCGATTGATATGGATGACGGGATCGTCGAGCAATTCTGTGAAGCGGCCAAATCGACTGNGCCTGGTGCCTGGCGGCGCATGCCCTCGGGNGCATTGCACGACGCCATGAANCTTGCCCCACAACTTCCGACCGGGATGATATTTGTGCCTTCGATCGGCGGTATTAGCCATGCTTTCGAAGAGGATACCCAAAGGGAACACCTGGTTGCTGGTGTTCAGGTCATGGCCGATACGGTCGCTCGGCTCGCGCATCGGCTGCGCGAAACTGGCTAGGCTGTACTCGTGCCTTCCAGGTCGAATTCTGACACCATCTTCTCCCGCATGAGGAATTTCTGGGCTTTGCCATCACGGCGACGGTATCGCCAATGCCACGTGTCGACAACGCACCGGCCAGACGCCGACACGTCGCGGTCTGTGACCAGGTACGCTGGGGACGGCCGTCAATCATGGCCGCATGGTAACAATACACCCGCTCGGCCCGGGTGAGAAAGCTTGCGGGTTTTAAGGGGTATAAGTCGCCAGGGCTGAGTCCAGATTCTGATCGTAAATTGTGGTATCGCTGCCCTCAGGGACTTTGACAAGCGGTCGGATCGTACCGATTCCCATGGACTGTACTGATGCGCTCGATCAGAGAGTTGTTTAAAGGCAAAAAGATGCGTAAAATGGTGCACTGCAACAAACTTTGGAAAACCATCTTGAACTCAACCCAGACCAAGACCCCCTTGCCAGAATTCACCGATCTTGCCGCCACCATGGCCGACGTGATGGTGCGCAGTCAGAAAATCGCGAGCAATTTCATGTCCCAGCACGGGGGGGAGCTCGCCGGCAGTTTTGACCCAGGCAAATTAAGTGAAAGTTTTGCCAAGAATTTTGCCGATCTGCAAATTGATCCTGAGGTTCTGGGCCAAGCCCAGGCGGAATTCTGGCAGAGCTCAGTCGCCCTTTGGCAGCAGGCGGCGCTTGGGGTGCTTGGAGGTTCGACTGAGAAGGTGATAGAGCCAGACTCGTCTGATTACCGCTTTCGCAGCGATAGTTGGAATGACGGCCAGCTGTTTGATTTTATCAAGCAGTCTTACCTGCTAGCGTCACGTTATATCATGGAGTCCACCGCATCGGCTAAGGGGTTGGATGAAAAAACCCGAGAGCAGGTTCAGTTTTTTACCCGGCAATATGTTGATGCGATGGCGCCGACTAACTTCGCATTGACCAATCCCGATGTACTTCAGAAAACCCTTGAAACCAAGGGCGAAAATCTGGTCAAGGGTTTTAAAAACCTTCTTGATGATCTGGAGCGGGGCAACGGCACCCTTAAAACCCAGATGGTAGATACCGAGGCCTTTCAGCTGGGCAGGAATATTGCACTCAGCCCGGGCCAGGTGGTCTTCCAGAACGATCTGATCCAACTCATACAGTACGAGCCGCAAACCAAGACGGTGAGCAAAACCCCGCTGCTGGTCGTTCCACCGTGGATTAACAAGTATTACATCCTCGATCTGCAGCCAAAGAATTCACTGATCCGCTGGCTGGTAGACCAGGGCCACACCGTTTTCGTGATCTCGTGGGTTAACCCGGGTAGCGAGCTTGCGGACAAGGGTTTTGAAAACTACCTCCTTGAAGGACCGCTCGCTGCGTTAGAGGCGATTGAGGCCATTACTGGCCAGCCAAGCACCAATGTCGTTGGTTATTGCCTGGGCGGTACATTGCTGGCAGCCCTGTTGGCCTATTTAGAGGCAACCGGTGAGGCATCGCGTGTATCCAGCGGAACCTTTTTGACTTCGATGATTGATTTTTCTGACCCTGGCGATTTGGGGGTGTTTATCGATGATGAGCAGGTTAAGAGCCTTGAGCAGAAGATGTCAAAAGACGGCTATCTTGATGGAAGTGATATGGCAACCACGTTCAATATGCTGCGCTCGAACGACCTGATCTGGTCTTTTGTTATCAACAATTACCTGATGGGTGAGGCGCCTGCGGTGTTTGATTTACTGTACTGGAATTCGGACTCCACCCGCATGCCGGCCAGGATGCATAGCGAGTATCTGCGGTCTATGTACCTTGAAAACCGCTTTAAAGAGCCCGGCGGCATGACATTGGCCGGTGTGCCGATTGATATTTCGTCGGTTAAAACGCCTTGTTATTTTCTGTCGACCCAGGATGATCATATAGCGCCCTGGCGTTCAACATTTGCCGGTGCGGGCCTTTTCAAGGGCCCGGTACGCTTCGTACTTTCAGGGTCGGGCCACATCGCGGGTGTGGTGAATCCACCNNAGGCCGGCAAATACGGGCACTGGACCAGTCGCTCGCGTCCGCGTGGTGATGCCGATGCGTGGCAGGCAAAGGCCAGCGCAAAGCAAGGATCGTGGTGGCCAGATTGGCAAAAATGGGCAGCTAAGTTCACAGGTACGCGTGTTAAGGCGCGCCAACCGGGGGCTAAAAAAGCCTTCCCGGCACTAGAGGCGGCTCCTGGGTCTTACGCCAGCGTCAGGCTCGACTCACCAGATTAAAAGGTGGGGCAGGATTAGCGTGCCCGCCAGAAAATCCGGGTGCCATGGCCGCGCCACTTGGGGTCATTAAAGGATTCACCGCGCCAGCCGGAGCCCGGCAGGCTTGCGATCACCTTGTCGTTGTCCCAATCCCACGAGCGGGTGAACAGGTCACGGGCGCCGTAGTTATCCATCGCCACTACCTGCAACTCATCGCCGGCACGGGCGGCCAGAATATCCTGGAGTTCATCCCGGTCATAACCATCATCGGGGTCTACAGATAACACTGAGCAAGCCCCAAGGCGGCTTGCCAGTTGGATGAGTGCCTGGGGGTCAGGTTCGGCAACGATATCGACATTGCCAAGGGCCCGTGTCCGCGCTTCGGTCACTACGGTATCTGCCCACTCGATACTGGGCTCAATGCCCAACACGGCGCGACAGCGTCTTGAGAAGAATAAAGTAGAACCACCAGTGCCAACCTCAATGACCCGATCATCGGAGCGAACCAGTTCATCAAGTTTATGAACAGCACCTGGTGTCATCCAGGGTACTTCAAACTCCATGGCAAATCCGCCGCTGACATAGTTTTCAGGGATTGTTACGGCCAAAGCGAGTTCCTCTTAGTAGGGTTCAGGTTTTGTATGGGTCAGCCGCATCGCGCAGACCGTCACCAAAGAAGTTAAATGCCAGAATAATAATGATCACGGGCACGACCGGCAGCATCAGCCACGGGTATAGCGCGACCACGTTGATGTTCTGAGCCTCGTTCAATAAGACTCCCCAACTGGTGATTGGCGGCCTTAGCCCCAGCCCGAGAAAACTGAGCGCGGTTTCCCCCAGAATCATCCCCGGGATCGATAGCGAGGCAGAAGCGATAAGGTGGCTCATAAAACCGGGTAACAGGTGCCGGCCGATAATCCGCCCGGGCTTCGCGCCGAGCAACTGGGCAGCGGTGCAGTAGTCTTCTTCGCGAAGTGCCATCAGTTTGGATCGAACCGAACGTGCAAGCCCCGTCCAATCCAGCATCGCCAGAATCACAGTAATACCCAGGAATATCAGCAACGGACTCCAGGTGACCGGAAGCACGGCCGAGAGCGCCATCCACAGTGGTATTTCCGGAAAAGAGCGAAGGACCTCGATTACGCGTTGCACGAGTGCATCGATCCAGCCCCCGTAATACCCCGCAAGTCCGCCAATGACGATGCCAAGAACAAAACTAAACGCGATCCCAACCAGGCCGATGGTTAATGATATCCGCGAGCCGTAGATAATGCGTGATAACAGGTCACGTCCAAGGCGATCTGTCCCCAGTAAAAACAAAGTACCGCCTTTGGTAGTCAGGCTGAAAGTCTCACCGTTGCTCTGGTACTTCATTGAGTTGGTGCTGGGGCAAAAGAAATGAAAGCGCGACTCGATAAGCCCCCAGAACTGGTACGGATCTCCCTGGCAGAAAAAGCGCAGCGGCTGAATGCTTTCTTTATTGACATTGAATTCACGCTTCAAGGTGGACATGTTCAGTTTGTAGTGATAGCCGTACACAAACGGACCAACGAATTTACCTTCGTGAAAAAGGTGAACCGCTTGGGGCGGGGCGTGAATAAACCGCGCGTTACGGGTATGAAGATCGTATGGCGCCCACCATTCCGCGAACGCAGCAACAATGTAAAAGATTGCCAGAATAGCGCCACAGATCAGTGCTAACTTGTGCCGTTTGAGTTTCCACCACATTAACCGCCACTGAGAGGCCAGATACAACTGTTCCTGGGCGGCGGTAAGCCGTTCCACCGACTGAGGATCAAACGGTTCGGTGGAAACGTAGTGCGGTGTATCCGGATTGCTCATTTGGCCGGAGCTCCCTGCAGGCGGATTCGCGGATCAAGCATTGCCAGAAGTAAATCCGAGACCAGCATGCCAATAACAGTCAAGATCGCCAGAAACATCAAAAACGAGCCAGCCAGGTACATGTCCTGGCTTTGCAAAGAGGCAATAAGCAACGGGCCAGTGGTGGGTAGTGAAAGCACCACAGCAGTGACCTCGGCGCCAGAGATGATGCTGGGAAGAAGATTGCCGATATCGGACACAAAAAAATTCAACGCCATACGTAAGGGGTATTTGCGTAGAAGTTTTCCCGGCGGTAGTCCTTTGGCGCGGCCAGTGACCACATATTGTTTTTCCAGTTCGTCGAGCAGATTAGCCCGCAGACGGCGGATCATGGCCGCGGTGCCTGAGGTGCCGATCACAATGACCGGTATCCAAAGATGCTCCAGTACCGACATCAATTTGGCGCTGCTCCAGGGTTGGCCAATGAACTCAGCATCCATGAGGCCACCGATGGATGTTCCAAAATACACATTGGCAAAGTAGAGCATCACCAGAGCCAGTAGAAAGTTTGGTGTGGCAAGGCCAATAAAACCAATGAAGGTAAGCCCGTAATCACCCCAACTGTATTGATGGGTGGCGGAGTAAATGCCGATAGGGAACGCGATAAGCCAGGTGAAGATGATAGTAATAACCGAGATCAGAATGGTGAGGAACATCCGGTCACCGACCACCTCCCTTACCGGCAGGTCGTATTCAAAGGAGTACCCCAGATCACCCTGGGCAAAGCCGGTGGCCCAGGTCAGGTACTGCTGCCACATCGGCTGGTCGAGCCCGTATTGCTCTCGCAAAAACGCGATCTTTTTTTGATCGACACTCTCACCCTGGGCCTGCATGGTGGCGATATGGCTTTCCAGGTAATCACCCGGGGGCAATTGAATGATCACAAAGACAATGACGCTGATCGCGATCAGCGTCGGTATCATGGTCAGCACTCGTCGAATGGAATATTGGAACATGGCGGTGGCTTTGGTCGTTCGCCGCTAGGGGGCCAGCCAGAAGGTATCCGGGCGGTACATGCCGAAGTACGCTCCCGGGGCCCAGGCATAGATGCCTTCCTCGGGCACATTTCGTAGCCGGTTATTAACGACCACCGGTTGCGGCACAGCGTTCACCGTGCCGATACTAAAGACCTGGTCGGCATGAATCGCAAGCATCTTTTCCCAGGCAGCCTCTCGGGAGTCATGATCCGCTGAGTTGCGCCAGGTTTTAAGCAGCGATACCAGCTCGACCACCTCAGTCATGTCTGGAGCCGTGCCGGTGAGTCCGGCGGTTTCAAAGTGCTGACCCCAGATTGGCCATTGGGGTTGGGTCTGGTTGGTCGGCGCGAGTTCCGTGGGTGGCGTGTTGGCAGTGGGCAACCCGTTATCCAGCCCAGTCCAGATCGACATTACGGCTTCGCCCGAATAAAGACGTTCGCGGAATATTTCACGTTGCGATGGTTTGGTGTGGATCTTGATGCCCAGTTGCAGCCAGGTATCGTGGATAAGCTCAAGAAGATCAGCCTGCTCTGTGCTTTCTCCTGCTGAATGGACCACGATTTCCATGGCGCGACCGTCTGGCAGCAGCCGAAGGTTGTCCGAATCTCGGGCGCTCAGCCCAATGTCGTCCAGTAGCGCGTTGGCGGCCGCCAGGTCAAAACCAGACCAGCGGCTTGAATACTCAGGCCGGTATAGTGGGCTTTGTGGCAGTACGGTATTGGCGCTCGGGTTGACCAGACCAAAATAGATAACCTGGTTAATCTCGTCACGGTCAATGGCGAGTGACAGCGCTCGGCGAAAGCGAACATCGCGCGTAAGGGCTCGCCACACGTCGTCGGTGGTATTGAGATTCGGGTAGATCGCCATCTGCGAACCAACCCCCATCTGCCACAGTCGAACCGAAAAATTGTTTCGTTCCCCGCCTTGCATCAAAAAAGGGTAGTTGTCCAGACGCAAATAGCGTGCCTGCAGGTCCGATTCTCCAGCCCCGGTCTTTGCCGGGATGAGCCCGGAGCTGCCGATATTCACAATGACCCGATCGAGGTAAGGCAATTGCTGACCCTTGGAATCGGTACGATGAAAATAGGGGTTACGCTCGAAAATAAAACGCTCGGATGGCGGAGGGGTAACCGAGAACCAAGGCTGCAGTGTGGGAAGATCCGGGTTGTCAAATTTATACTGGTGTCCGTACCGGGTATGCAGTCCGGCCCAGTTTCGTACTCCAGCGTCTTCTACCATTGCCTTAAGTTTTTCTTCACCCACATAGCTGGCATGAAACCCCTTGAGATAATGGGCAGGGGCATAGATATAAAGCGGGCGCGCAGCCGCGAGAGCAGGCGCAAAAAGCGGGTTCGGCGCCGACCAGCTATAACGTACTGTGTGTTCATCGATAATCTTGACGATTGGAGGTTCGCCGTTTACCAGTAATGCTTCGGGCGGGCCAAACGGTGAGAGAAATTCATTAAGCGCAATATCTTGCCAGTAGTAGCGAAAATCCTCGCTGGTAAAAGGTTTTCCATTCGACCATCGGTGGCCTGGACGCAAATGAAAGGTGAAAATCCGGTCACCCTCGATATCAAGGCGAAGGGCGATATCGGGTTGCAGTTCCAGCGCGGGCGTATAACCCACCAGGCGCGCGTACCCATATACGGTTAGCATCCGGGTGTCCTTACTGCGGGCCATGAGCAGGTTGATATCTCCGCCGGGGACACCCGGCTCACGGCCCATGGCCGACAGGTCAGTGACCATGGGAGAGCGGGGTAGGCGTTCGCTGGCTGCTGGCAGCGCCCCTGAATTGACTCGCTCGACGAGCAAGGGGGACTCAGCAAAAACGAGACTCGACAACAGCGAGATAAACACAGCCAAAAGTCGGGTGGCCGGGAATTTCATTTCAGTATTTCTCCTATGTTGGCGCTGGCGCTGGCGCGAACCTGGTGACCATCACCCAGATCCAGCCATTCGGTCGAGTCATTAGCGGATGGGCGAAAAGCCTCTGGCCACTGCTGGGGGTCGTTGCCGCCCGTTGCCGCGATGCGAGAAAAATCCAATGGACGGGTGAGGTCGGGATGTGGCACGGCGTGCAGCAGTGATTGGGTGTAGGGGTGTGCGGGCCTGTTAAAGAGCTGCTCGCGCGATGCGAGTTCGACCAGCCGACCGCGGTGCATCACGGCAACCCGGTCGGCAATGTAATCGATGACCGCAAGATTATGCGATATAAAAAGGTAAGTCAGGCCCAGGTCGCGTTTCAGATCCTTCAGTAGGTTAAGCACCTGTGCCTGGATCGATACATCCAGCGCTGAGACTGGCTCGTCGCACAAAAGGAATTCCGGTTGCAATGCCAGTGCCCGGGCAATACTGATGCGTTGGCGTTGTCCACCGGAAAAACTGTGCGGGTAACGGCTGAGAAATCGGGGATCCAGGCCAACCAGCCGCATCAGTTCCTGAACCATTTCACGTTGCGACCCTGAATCCCCGCGCCCGTGAATAATCAATGGTTCACGGACAATATCGAACACCGTCATACGCGGACTCAGCGAACTGAAAGGATCCTGAAAAATCAGCTGCATCTTGCGCCGCAGTGCCATCATCGCTTTTTTGTCTAGATTAAAAAGATCAAGAGTGCTGTCGCCATCCTGATAGGTCGCACTGCCGGTATCGGCTGTAATAGCCCGCATCAGAATCTTACTAAGGGTGGTTTTGCCACAGCCGCTTTCACCCACCAGGCCCAGGCACTCGCCACGCTTTATCACGAATGAGACATTATCCACCGCCCTGATTTGGTCGNCAGCGCTNTGTCCGAAGATGCTGGATCGGCGCACGCCAAAGGATTTACTCAATCCTTTGACTTCAAGGATTGGAAGGCTTGGGTCTGCCGTCATTTCTGGCTTTTGGAAATGATCACCCAGGGTGTGCTCGATAGGCCTGACGGGCACGAGCCGCTCATTGGCGTCCATATTGAATCGTGGCACTGCTTTGAAGAGCGCCTTCAGATAGGGATGCTCGGGTTGACCGAAGATGTCTTTGGCACTACCGCTTTCAACTACTTTGCCGTGGTACATCACGACAACTGTTTCGGCCATGTTAGCGACGACCCCAAGATCATGGGTAATCAGTAGAAGCGCCATCTGCAGTTCGGACTGAAGGTCTCGTACCAGATTAAGGATCTGTGCCTGTACCGTGACATCCAGCGCCGTGGTAGGTTCGTCGGCAATCAGCAGCGCTGGTCGGCACACCAGCGCCATAGCGATCATGGCGCGTTGCCGTAAACCACCGGACAGCTCAAAGGGGTAGGTCCGAAGCGCTCGTGCGGGATCAGGAAATCCAACCATCTCGAGCATCGCCTCGGTCTGTTCCATACCTTGGGCATGACTCACTGAATGATGCAAGAACAGGGCTTCGCTGACCTGATCACCCACAGTGTGCAGCGGCGACAATGAAACCATGGGTTCTTGGAAAATAATCGATATGCGCCCACCGCGAATGGCCTGCAGCACCGGGCTTTTGGTCGGAAACTGCGCTATGTCGGTTTGCACCCCGGTATCCGGATCGTTAAAGACCAAAGAGCCAGAGGTGACTCGGGCGCTGCTCGGTAGGATACCCATGATCGCCTGTGCGGTTACTGATTTTCCGGATCCGGATTCTCCCACCAGGGCAACGGTGCTGGCCGGGGCGATATCAAAATCGACCCCATGGAGTGCTTCGATCTCGCCGGTCGCCATTTTGAAAACCACACGCAGATCGCGAACGGACAATAAAGGCGAGTAGGTCATGCGCCTTAATGTGCCCGGTGCTGAGTTGCAAAAGAACCCGCATTGGGCGACGCCAGATTTCTTGCCTTGGCTAACCCGCGGGCGCGATCGGGGTAGTCGGTGGTAATGCCATCCACTGCCCAATCCAGGGCCTGGGTGATTTCCGCAGGTTCATTGACTGTCCAGGTGTGGACGCGTAAGCCCAACGCTTTTGTCTCTTGGATAACTTCCGCGTTCAAGTCCCCGAACCAGGGACCCCAAAAAGTGCCACCCGCAGCGTGGACCGCGCGCGGCGTGCTTCCGCCGAACCGGTCTGGATCAAACCCTGCCAGCCACGGCGATACACCGCCGGGATAAATGGTCGCTTCTCCGTCCCGGGCGCAGCTTAAGTAGCCGGTCGGTATTTGTGAACAGGCTTTTTGGATAAGTTGCAGCAAACGCCAGTCAAAAGCCTGTAGCCAGACGCACCCTATCAGATCGAATTGCTTAAGTTCATCGATAATGATCCTGGAATAATCCTTAAGCGGTGGCGTGTCATCTGGGTAATCGGGATGGGATTTTAGTTCGATGTTTAAAATTGGCCGGCTTCCGTCCAGATCGTGCCACCAGGCGGCCAGCTCACCCAGCAAGGGGATGGATTGACCATCGGCGGGCGATTGCTGGGCAAAGCGTTGATCGGTTTCAGATCCAGGTTTCGCGCGACCAATATCGTAATCACCCAAATCGGCGGAGACGAGTTCTCGAATACGGGGGCCGTTCGAGGCGATCCAGTTTCCGCTTTGGTCTCGACACTGCGTCTCGTTTAACCGGGCATCGTGATGGATTACGACCCGGTCGTCGGCGCTGATCAAAACATCCAACTCCAGCCCATCCACACCGACTTGCCACGCCCGGGCAAAGCCAGCCATCGTGTTCTCTGGTGCGAGCCCTCGAGCGCCGCGATGACCATGAATGACACAGGAAGCCAAAAAATAATAAAACCGATTGAGTTGTAATCTGATCTGATGAAGTACGCTAGAGTAACTATAACAGGGCGAACTGCTTGATTGCCTCTCATCAATGAACTTACCCGATCAACGACGGATTTTGTGTCAGACATTACAGTATCGATGAGCGGGGGCCATGAATGGCTCGCAACGCAGGGGTTTAATTTGCGTGCTGTTCTCGATGTCACGGCGTTTCCCTCTGAGCTAGCCGGTGCTTGGCGAGGCGCGAAGGTGAACGTGTCGCCGTTCGAAAAACTGGTACTGCTTGGAATGGGCGGGTCCGGCCTATGGAAACGGATCCGACACCAAAACTGCCCTGAAACTGAGCTTTTCGATTCGGCATCCGAAAAAGCGGTACTGGAAGTCTGCAGTCGATTCTGGGGGGGAGCAAAGCCACGCTTACTCTACCCAGGCTCGGCCCTGATCCCACTGCAAAAACTGGGTCGATGGGCCGGATGGGCGANCTCGTCCCCGCTGGGGATGGATATCAGCCCACGTTATGGCCCCTGGTTTGCTTATCGCGCCGCTTTTTTAGTCGATGCACCGCTGGAGTGNACCNAGNCCTTTACAGCGAACTCCCCGTGCGATGATTGTGAATCAAAGCCTTGCATCCAAGCCTGTCCTGTCGCGGCCGTGACCCGCGATCAGACNATCGCAATGGANCTTTGCCTNCCGCAGCGACTCGCCGATCCCCGGGGCTGCGGAGTCAGTTGCGGTTCGCGTTTAGCCTGCCCAGTGGGTGAGAAGTGGCGTTATCCAAAGGAGCAGATCCGATACCATGGCAGCCGGTCTCTGGTCAGCCTCCAGCAACGGGTCCGGGACCGGATCGATTGACCTACCAGATAAATTACCCATTAGGTATTGGGTTGTTGGCAGGTACTCCGGTAAAATCCCCCGCCCACCCTTTTCCTGGGAGCCGTCGGCCCGCCGAATTTACCCATTGAGGAAGCATCGATATGTTCAGCAGCAAAGATAACATCGCGGATTTTGACCCGGAACTTTGGGAGGCGATTCAGAACGAAGAGCAACGCCAGGAAGAGCATATCGAACTGATAGCGTCTGAGAACTATACCAGTCCGCGGGTGCTTGAGGCGCAGGGTACGGCTTTAACCAACAAGTATGCCGAGGGTTATCCAGGTAAGCGCTATTACGGGGGCTGCGAGTTTGTCGACGTCGCAGAACAACTGGCGATTGATAGGGCTAAGGAGTTGTTCGGAGCNGCCTATGTCAATGTGCAACCGCACTCNGGNTCGGGNGCCAACTCCGCTGTGTACATGGCGCTGCTCAACCCAGGTGATACTGTGCTTGGTATGAGCCTTGCCCACGGCGGGCACCTGACTCACGGTGCTGCTGTCAATTTTTCCGGCAAGTTGTATAACGCCGTGCAATACGGCCTGAACACCGATACCGGGGAGATCGACTACGACCAGGTTGAGCAACTGGCCCAAGAGCATCGGCCCAAGATGATTGTCGCCGGATTTTCGGCGTACAGCCGTTTTTTGGACTGGCAGCGTTTTAAAGATATTGCGAACAGCGTGGACGCTTACCTGCTCGCCGACATGGCTCACGTTACCGGACTCGTCGCCGTGGGCCTTTATCCCAGTCCTGTGGATATCGCCGACGTGACAACCTGCACCACGCACAAGACTCTGCGCGGGGCCCGTGGCGGCATGATCATGGCCCGGGCCAACCCTGAGATCGAAAAGAAACTGGCCTCGCTGGTGTTCCCTGGCACCCAGGGCGGCCCATTAATGCACGCGATCGCCGGTAAAGCCGTCTCATTCAAAGAAGCGCTTGAACCTTCATTTAAAATCTACGGCGAACGGGTGATCGCCAATGCACAGGCAATGGCCGACGCGTTTATCGGCCGTGGCTATACCATCGTGTCCGGAGGAACTGATAATCATCTGTTTTTGCTTGACCTGATCGATAAGGGCATCACCGGCAAGGATGCTGACGCGGCACTGGGTCGGGCGAACATTACGGTCAATAAAAACACGGTTCCCAATGATCCACAGTCGCCCTTTGTCACCAGTGGGCTGCGTATTGGATCGCCGGCGGCAACGACACGCGGCTTTCGTGAAGCGGAAGTGCGTCAGGTCGTCCAGTGGATCTGTGACATTCTCGATAACCTGGGTGACGAGTCAGTCGTCGATTCGGTTCGCGAGCAGGTGAAAGAGTTGTGCGCACGTTTTCCGGTATATCGGAATGATTGATNTGGGTTGATACCAGACCCGGTGGCTATAGTGCGCTACTCGCAGTTNGCATCTGGTTTTATCAAGGTAAGCTCTTAAGTTTGGCGTGAAAAAAAACCGTTACTCCATTTTTAGTCTGGCCCGCAACGCGGTCAGTTACCACCGTGATTGGCGGGCCGCGTGGCGCAGCCCTGATCCGGCTGCGTCGTATGACGTCATCGTCGTTGGTGGAGGTGGCCATGGTTTGGCAACAGCCTATTATCTTGCCGCCGAGCACAAGGTTGGGCGCATCGCGGTACTGGAGAAGGGCTGGATCGGTGGCGGCAATACCGGGCGCAATACAACCATCGTCCGTTCAAACTACCTCTGGGATGAGTCAGCGCACCTTTATGAGAAATCGCTGCAGTTGTGGGAAGGTCTAAGCCAGGAACTTAACTTTAATGTGATGTTCAGCCAGCGCGGCGTCATGAACCTGGGCCACTCCTTGCAGGACATGCGCGATATTTATCGCCGATCCAACGCAAACCGGCTGAACGGTATTGATAGCGAGATACTTAACCCCGCCCAGATTAAGGCGATGGTGCCAGCGATGAATGTTTCTGCGAACGCCCGCTACCCTGTATTGGGGGCGTCGTTTCAGGCCCGTGGTGGGGTGGCTCGACATGACGCTGTGGCCTGGGGTTTTGCCCGGGCAGCGGATGAGCACGGGGTGGACATTATTCAAAACTGCGAGGTGACCGGAATCTGTAAAGAAAACGGCGTTGTCACCGGTGTCGAGACCAACCGCGGGATGATTCAGGCCTCTAAAGTGGCGGTGGTGGCGGC
>JGI26382J51730_1000917_pt1 | contig 13631 bp, 6 predicted proteins | sample SaaInlV_165m_DNA_2_FD_51730 | JGI IMG/M metagenome (IMG submission 51730) | reverse complement strand
GCTAAAGGAATCCCAGTAGTTGTACTTGTCACTGGAATTAATACAGAAGTAGATGCAAACTCGCTTCAAAGTTTTGTTAATATGGGATATACCTCTTGTAAATGGGTTTCAGATCAAGAAAAACTTAATGATATTAAAACCAACATTGTATGGTTTCCAGGACCACCTGGAGCTGGCTGGTCTATAGCCTCTCACCAAGGATGTCTTAGTGCTCTAGAGGGAACTAATATTAGAATATTAGAAACTAATTGGGGTGATACTGGAAAAGCTATCCAATTACAATTGGTTGAAGAAACACTACTAAATCACACCTCGGGGTCTGAACCCGATTTTAAATACATTGTAGGAACTGGTACCACAATTGAAGCTGCTGTTGGTGCTCTTAGGGCCAGAAAGCTTGGTAATAAAATCAATCTGGTATCCACATATTACACACCTGGAATAGATATGTTTATAAAACGCGGTCTAATTTCAATGGCACCTTCAGACCAAATGATTTCCCAAGCAACAATTGCTGTCGACCAAGCAGTCAGACTTCTTGAAGGAAAGAACATGGCAACCTCAGGAAGACCAGAATTTAATAACACTGGTCGCATTACAGAACATGTTCAACAACAAATATTGATTGTAACTCCTGATATATCAGATCAATTCAACTCATCTACAACACTAGCACCAAAAGGCTGGTCTCCAATATTTTCAGTAGATTAATGATGTCAATAATAATATAAAGAAAAAAGCATGTCACAATCCAATATCCCTTTGTTGAAGCTTNAGACTATTTCTAAACAGTTTTTTGGTTCCGCTGTTCTTGAAAATATAAATTTTGACCTCTATCCTGGAGAAGTTCATGCGATCTTTGGACAAAATGGTGCTGGCAAATCTACCTTAATTCAAATTGTTACTGGAGACATTCAACCATCAAGTGGCAAAATAATTCTTAATAATGAGGAATTAAAGATTCATTCTGTACATAAAGCCAGAGAGTTAGGTATTAGTGCAGTCTTTCAAGAATTTTCGTTAGTTCCACAACTCACAGTTGAAGAAAATTTATTCCTAGGATCAAACACCTCAAAAGGTTTTTTTCTTGACAAAAAAAAGTTGCACAAAATAGCGTGCCAAACCTTGGAACAACTTGAATTTTCTATCAAAGCTGAAGAGAAGATAATTAATTTATCACATGCAGAAAAAAGAATGGTTGAGATTGCTAAAGCTTTTCATACTAAACCATCAATTATGTTACTAGACGAACCAACAGCTTCATTGGCTGAAAATGAAACAAATCAGCTTTTTTCAATGATAGAAATTCTAAAAAAAGAAGGTATTGGGATTATCTATATTACACATCGAATGAATGAGATTTATAAAATTGCTGATCGTATTACAATTCTTCAAGATGGTCATGTCGTTAATACAGATCTAGTAACTAATATTAACGAACAAAAATTAGTAGAATTAGCAACCGGTCNAAANATTACCAGTTTTTTTCCAGAAATAAAAAAACAACGTGGCATAAANCTACTTGACATAAAAAACTTNAATATAAGCAATAGTTTTATTCAAGATGTTTCAATGAATATAAAGTCAGGAGAAGTTGTTGGCNTTGCAGGACTAGCTGGCTCAGGTAAGTCTGCAATTGGACGTGCTTGCTTTGGTATAAATAAAATTACAGCTGGCACAATTAGCTACTTAGATGATGTCATATATGATAGCTCAAAACAAATTAATGACCTCACTCCACGATCAATGATTGATAGAGGAATGCTATATTTACCCTCTGATAGGAGGGCAGAAGGTCTTGTCATGGAACAAAATATTAGAGAAAACATTTCTTTGCCTTCACTAGGTCTACCTAAATTTTCTAGTGGCTTTATTGTAAATAGAAAAATTGAAAAAGATATTGTAGAAAAAATCGGAGAGCGCCTTAACTTTAACGCTCAAGGCATTGAAAACAAAATGGAACAACTCTCTGGCGGAACTCAGCAAAAGGTAATGCTTGCGAAAAGTTTTGCTCGTGATGTCCAACTTTTTATTCTGGATGAACCAACTGTCGGTGTTGATATTGGAACTCGTGTCGCAATTTACGAAATAATAAAAGAATTTTGCGAGTCTGGAGGAGCCGTAATGCTGATCTCTTCAGACCTCTCAGAATTAGTAAATTTATCACATAGAATTTACATTATTAGTGAAAAGAACCCATGTGTTGAATTCAATGCTGAAGATTGTAATGAACATCTCATACAATATTACTTTCATAACTCTAAAGTTGAAACAGCTCAAGCCTCCTAAGCTTGAATTAAGTGAGAAAGCATAGCTCGAAACTTTGCCGGCTGAATTGGTTTTAGTAACACTGGAAAACCCTGATCAATAATACTTTGTACATGGTTCCGCTCTACATCACCTGTCATAATGACACATGGAATTGAAGCCTGTAATTTTTCTTGTATTAAATAAGTAATATCAATACCAGATGCCTCACCAGGTAAACGATTATCTGCCAAAATAATATCTGGATTATTGTATGGATTTTCTTTAATTAAATTCATAACTTCATCTTTGTTTCTTGCAGTTTTTACATTGCAGCCCCATGACTCTAAAAGCTGCTTAGTTGCCTTTAAAACATCCATATCATCTTCAACTAAAAGAATATTTACCCCTGATAAGTTCATAATGTTCATAAAAATTTCAGATTGATTTTTATCAGCTTTATTTTCAGCAAAATCAATACTAACAGAGAAGCAAGAGCCACTTCCAAGACTTGATTTACTATCAATTGTATGTTCTAAACTAGCAGCTAAACGTTTTGCGAGTGCCAGTCCAAGACCTAGACCTTTTCCTCTATCACGCTCCTTATTTTCAACTTGATAAAAGTCCTCATAAATCAGTGACATCTGATCATCAGAAATTCCACAACCAGTATCCCAAACCTCAATTGCAACCTTGTCTCCCCTCTTTCTGCAACCTATCAATACCGAACCTTTATTAGTATAGCGAATAGCGTTAGACATAAAATTTCCCAATATACGTTCCAGCAAAGCTGGATCACTTCTAACATAAAGACTTGATGGAACAACTCTAAAATCTAATTCTTTGTCTTTGGCAAGAGGAAGGAATGACTGAAAGATACTAATCAAAATGTTATTCACTGAAAAAATTTCATGTCTTGGTTTTATTGCGCCTACCTCTAATTCCGACACATCAAGAAGAGCATTTAACAACCTTGCTGTTGAGATTGAGACAGAGTTTATATCTTCAATAATTCGCAGTATCTCTTTATCCTTGACTTTCGATTGTAATGCAGCAATATACATTTGCATTGCATTTAAAGGTTGACGCAAGTCATGGCTCGCTGAAGCTAAAAAAACTGACTTGGCTTTGTTTGCCCTTTCAGCGTCAATTTTAGCGTTCTGTAGGCCCTCTCCTTGCTCCCACAAATCTTTTTTGAGTCTATTAAAGCTGCGCCCCATCCTGCCTAGTTCGTCCTCTCTTGATAGGATGTTTTGTTCATCTTCAATTTCCTCTACCTTATGCAAAGGGGTATATCTATTGATTGAGTCTGTTAGTAATTGCAAGGGTTTTGAAATATTCATTCTAACAATGACTAACACCATGGTGACAACAAATAGCAAAGCTATAAGGGAGGTTATAACGATATAACTAAGAGCAATACGCTCTACATAGGTTATTTTTGATTTGGAAGCAAAAATTATTTCTTCTAATTCAGCATTTACTTTTCTAGCTTGCAATAGCAGAATATCTTCAGTAGAGGAGATCTCATGAAGATCATTAATATCAATGGTGAGAATTTCAATATTTTTTTCTGCAAATAAATTATTAACTACCAACCGATAATACATTTGGTTTATCTTTCTTAGTTCATAAAGCTCAGAAAGTAATTTTTCCTGATGCGATGAAATTATATCTATATCAGCTTTTGATCCAGAATTTACTATCTTTATAAAAGACTCTGTATCAGCTATAGATTTCTTCAGTTTTTGATTAGCTAATAAAAATTCTGTTCGAATAGTATCGTTTTCTAATAATTGATTATATTTATCATAAAAACTCGTTTTTTCAGAGTCTTGGTTGACTATTTGACTAACAGTAATAAATAGTTCTTTTACGGTTATACTTTGCTTATAAACATTTTCATCGATTGAGTTGACTGATTCAATTAAAGGGATAGTAATTGATGACATTTGCTTCGTCTCATCACCTACCGTATATACTTGAGTGAAGGCAACAAGCGCAACCGCAATAAAACCAAAAACCTCAATGGCCAATAGAGCTAATATTTTCTGATTAAGGGATAGTCTATTAAAAAAATTTTGATTGGCTTTTTCCATCTTTTTTATAGTGCTTCCTTAATGTTTTAGTTTGCTATTAACGGGCAATGTCAAATAATTAATAAAGATTTGTTGTATAGCGCTCCTGAAGATAAGTAGACATTAATTTTTTGCCTGTGAAAGCATCTGTTGACGGAAATATTCAGCACCAATAGCAACAATTAACAATACTCCGATGACAACCATTTGTAGATATGAGCCGACCCTCATAAGATTCATGCCGTTTTGTATTAATATAATAAAAAAGGCACCCAAAACAACATTCTGTACACGACCAACACCTCCAAGTAAACTGACCCCACCAATTGCGCAAGCCGCTATTGATAGTAAAGGATAATTAGCGCCAATATTTGGTTCACCAGTTTCAAGTCGAGCTGTAATTAGTAATGCCGCGATACTGGTAACTAGGGCAGACAAAACATAAGCACTGACAATATAGACTCTTGTGTTTATACCTGAAAGCTCAGCCGCTCTTAAATTTCCACCTATGGCATAAAAATACCTACCCATCTTGGTCAGGTTAATAAAAATATAAATCAAACAAATAAAAAATAGAGTTACCCAAATGGTTACTGATAAACCAAATAATGTTCCATATCCAAAAATATTAGTAAAAGATTCAGGCGCGCCATAAACAGGTATTCCTCCAGTAATAGTCAGCGCTAAACCAAAAATAATTGATGACATTCCCAGTGTCATTATGAATGGAGGTACTCGGAAAAAAGCTACACCTATACCATTCACTAAACCAATAGAAGCACCAACAAAAAGACCTGCTAAACACCCTATAGTAATCGCCTCCCAACCAGAGCCATAACCTGACCACAAGGCAACCATAGTCATTGAAGCGACAACAGAAGTCATTGCAAGGATTACACCAACAGAAAAGTCCAATCCAGCGGTTAACATCACAATCATTTGAGCCATAGCCACCAAAATAAGATCAGTTGAATGCCTTGCAACACCCAAAATATTGATTTGGTGTCAAAAAATTATCACTGGCAAATGAGAAAGTTATTAAGGCTATGCCTAGAAACCAGGGAAGCACTCCAGCTTTTACAAATAAAGAAGAAATGTATTGCTTTAGATCTAAATTAATTCTTTCTATTTGCTTTTCCACTTAAATTACTCCAATTACAAAAAACATAATAAAACTATTTTTATTACAAAAAGTAGCTTAACAGAACAAGCTATAGCCTTATTTCTTCAACACATTGTACCTCAAGAAAGATTGTATTTAACTGCAATTATAGATATTAATACATACTATTGACTATAGTATGTAATAGTAGTAAACTGTACCTATACTTTTGGATGCTTTTTGCAGAGGANTAATTTATATCGATTACAATCAAAAAAAATTGTAAATATTATTTTTGTTTTTGTACAAACTCAAGGATTTGTTTAGGTGGAAATTATAGAACAAGACTTATTAAATNAAAATGTTTCAAATAATTCNGAAACATTAAAGGCATTCCCTGGTGAACTTTATGTCAAGAACGTTCATAAATCATTTGGGGTGACAAAAGCTTTAGCTGATGTCAGCTTTACCGGCTATTTTGGTGAAATACATGCAATTATTGGAGGAAATGGTTGCGGAAAAAGCACCCTTGCCAAAGTTTTAGCAGGTGTTTTACCAATCGACTCTGGAAAAGTGTCCATTAATGGTGCCCACCCTTCTACTCCTAGAGAATCACATGATCTTGGTGTCGCTATGGTATTTCAAGAAGTCCTTGTATCTGATGAAGCATCTATAGTTGATAATTTATTTATCGGAGTTGATGGTTTCTTTTCTAAAAACTTGTCTGAAAAAGAAAAGCAAAATAAAACCAGAGAATTAATGAGTGAGCTTGCTGATGAAGATATTGATCCTTTAATGCCGGCTGGAAATTTACCACTTAGTACCAAAGCTTGGATTACAATTGCTCGAAGTTTGTTAAGAGAGCCTAACGTTTTAATTCTTGATGAATCAACTGCAGCCTTGGATTTTGATTCAACAGAGAGACTTTTTGACAAAATGCGAGAATTACGTGATAAAGGTTCAGCAGTCATCATTGTGTCTCACCGTATAGCCGAACTAGTCAGAATAAGCGATCGCTGTACCGTTATGCGTGACGGTATTGATGTTGGAGTGCTAGAAAAAGAGGAGGTAACGGAAAAAAACCTATTACGTTTAATGACTGGAAAAGAGCAAAAGACTGATAAAACTAAAGAGGAAGCACATCAAACAAAATATTCACAAGTTTCTCTTAAAGCAATAAATATGCAAGTTTGGCCTGACAGTGAAAGATCAGATTTTAAATTACGCAAAGGAGAAATCGTTGGAATCACCGGGTTAGATGGCCATGGACAAGATGATTTTGTTCGAATACTGGCTGGTGTCGCTAATGCCTACGACGGTTTCACTGAAGTGGACATTGATCATAGTCATAAATACTACATAATCAAGAATCTTGAAGACGCAATCAAACATGATATTGAATTTGTTTCAGGTGACCGCAAACGAGAAGGAATTCTTCCAAATTTAAGTATTGTGGAAAATTTAGGTATTTCCATGTACCACAAATTCAGCAAAATCCCTGGTGTACGCTTCATAGACTGGGGGGCTATTAATGATGTTGTAGATTGGGAGGTTGAACGTCTGGCAATCAAAACTGGCCCCAAGGACAACTTAATCACTTCCTTAAGTGGAGGTAACCAACAAAAAGTTATGTTGGGAAGAGCTTTTGCAACACAACCCAAGACATTAGTCTTGCTTGATCCTGCAAGGGGAATTGACCTACAAACTAAGTTGGACCTTTACAAGCAATTAAGAGAATTTGCTGATGAAGGCAATTCAGTAATCTATATGTCAAGTGAACTTGAAGAGTTCATTGGCTTCTGTTCTCGGGTAGTTGTTTTTCGTAATGGAAGCATTTTTGAAACCTTTACCGATGCACAAATTAATGCCGATGGGATCCTTGAGTCTATGTTTGGTCATCGTCAAAATGCCACTCCCGAGAAAAAATCCACTAATCAATATAGTGATAAAAAGCAAGATTCAAATAAGTTAAATAATGAAGCTAAAAAGAATCAGCCTGACAATAAATTGGAGCATGAAGTGAAAAAATATAACGTAAGTAAATACTTTGAAAAAAAGACAGANAAGATAAATCCAGCAAGCGTAACTAAAAAAGATTTCTCTGCTANAGACGAAGAACAATTTAATAATATTTTNAGTTCAACTAAGAAAAACAANAAGAGAAAAAATTATGAGAAAAAGNAACAAATTGATCCAACGCCAGAACTTAACGAGTATTCAGAAAACGATTCAAAAAAGTTTGCAGATCTTATAGCATCAGGCGAACAGTTGATAAAAAACAAGGGAAATATGAGTTATCGAAATAAAAAAAATAACGAAGGCTATTCAGATACTGATGAAAAATTATTCAATAAATATTCATCTTTAACTCAAGATCAAACAAGTGAACAAGACTCTAATGAAATTAATACAAAAGAGAAGAAAAAAGAACACTCATTAAATCAGGGGAATAACGCATCTGGCTCAAAAACTTTTGAATATAACGAAAAAGATGTTGCGCTATTCGACAAACTAATGTCAAAAAAATAAACCATAAAAAATAAGAAAAATTTAATTAGCANTTTTAATAAAGATAATGGAATTAATTGAAACACAAAAATCAAAATCAAACCCAAGTACCTATCTTATAGTTCCGATAGTTATTTTCTTTTTGCTGTTTATATTTGCTACTCTTAGAGGGCCTTACTTAATCTCCAGTACTGGCTTTGGAGCATTAATAATTGTTGTAGCTCCTCTAATTTTAGCTACCTATGCATTAACTATAATTGTAATGGCTGGACGTGCAAGTGTTGATTTATCAATTGGCCCACTACTTAGTTTTATTAATGTAGGAATGATTCAATTAATTGGGTTAGGCTTTATGGAATCACCAATTGCTCTTTTCGCATACGCGATAGGTGTTGGTGTCGCATATCAAGTATTTATGGCTCTAATTATTGTTTTTGTTAGAGTGCAACCCATTATTGTTTCATTAAGTGGATATCTTTCATTGGTCGGCTTAAATCTTATAATAATGCCGCGTGCTGGTGGTTTAGCCCCTGACTGGATGTATGATTGGGGCGCAGGAATTAATATTGTTTCACCCGTTCTAATTATATTAATAATTGCAACTGCAGCATGGTATTTACTTACCCAAACAGCTTTTTGGGGCAATCTAAAAATGATGGGATCTGATGAACGAGCAACATATACAAGCGGTGTAAATGTTAATTTAGTTCGTATTGGAGCACACGCAATTGGTGGTGTTTATGCGGGACTTGCTGCTATAACTTTCACTTCATTAATTAGTTCTGGCGATCCCACACAAGGAACAACCTACACTTTAATGGCTGTTACGGCTCTTGTACTAGGTGGAGCAAATTTAGCTGGCGGTCGTGGAAGTGCCTTTGGAGCTTTACTTGGATCTCTGAATATATTTTTGATTACATATGCACTTTCAACATTTAACTTTGGCAAGATGCAAGCTTTTATAACCGATATGTCGTATGGCGTTATGTTGGTTGTATCGTTATTAATTAGTCTTGCGATACCATTTATGCAAAAACGTGCTCGAGGCCTATCACCAGGATTGGTTTTTTTAGTACTTGGAATCATTACACTTGGGGTTGCAGTCCATGCCTCAATGGATCAAGCAATGGGAATTAAACGATTTGCAGCAGCTAAAGCTTCAATCGCNACTGATGATCCACTCTCAGCAGGCACAATTATATTGTTTGGGGTTGTTGGTATAGCTGTTTTCGCTTATGTAATCAGAACACTATTCAAACACATTAGTGCGCCAATGATTGGTTTTATTATCGTATTAATCATAACTGCTTTCGGCTTAATGTTTAACCCGGACGCACCAACTGAATCCTTTATAGCCTCAACCAATCTAAAAACTATTGGACTTGATTATTACTCGATGAGTGTTTTTGGATTAGAATCAATTTCACAGTCTGCTTCATCGTACTTTTCATTTAATGCACTTGCAAACTCTACATATACCTTAATTGGAATAATTGGTGTAGTTTTATTNACATCATTGATTATTCTTATTATGCTTCCTGAAACAAAGGTCCAGACTAAAAGAACTGCAACAATTTTATTTATTTGCACTATACCGATTATTGCTATAGGTGCATTGTTCTTTGAAAATGCCAATCAAGGCTATTTAGCTAGCAATTACTCTGGTGAAACTTACGCCATTCTTTTGGTTACTGCGCTATTATTTACTATTACTATTCCTTTGGTAAAGACAAAAATAAACAACGTTAACAACCTATTTATAGGTGCTATATCGATAGTAGCTTTAATTGTTGTGTATTTCTTTGCAAGCAATAGTACTCCTATCAATGAGGTCGCAAGCACTAGCATTGTAGTTGCAGGGAAAGTGCTCAATCTTACAGATCCTGTTATCCAAACAGGAATAGAGCCTATAGCAGCACAAATTATCGAATATGGTGAACCTATCAGAATCAATACTAATGCTCAAAGCATAACTATTGTTTCAGAGATTGCTTATTGTATTTTTATGGTTGTTTTACTGCACATATTTTTGCGACTTGCTATGGGAGAAACTAGCTTTAGAAGTTTTTGGAAATATTGGCATATAGCAACCTTTGCTGTGATTGCTTGGAGTGGTTTGTTTTATGCAATAGGCGTTCCATTGTGGCAAATAATTNTAGTCATTGCAATTGCAATAATTTCAGCACCAAATGTTATGCACATAATTAGCACCTACGTANTAGGTGAACATAGAGATGATGCGATTAAGAAATGGGAAGGATAAAAGTGGATATTCTAACTACCAAGTGGAGCAAAAATGAAAACTAGCAGAATGGGAAAAGCTGCGTTCTCTTTTTATAAATGGCTTGGCTTTGTTATTGCTGTAATTATCTCAGCAATTAGTGCAGTACTCGGTTACCTTGAAGGCACACCTTCACAGCTGATAATACTTTATACAGTTGCAATTTTTGGTTCTATTCTATGGGGTTGGTACCACCTATCAGTGCGCTGGAAATACAATGAAGATGAAAAAACTACCTTAACAGAAGAACATTTAGATGAAGAAATAGCTGATGATAGCGAGCACCATGAAAGCTATATTAGCTATCTCATAAAAAGCAATAAATTTGCCATTATAGGTATTCTGGCAATGATTATTGCATTTGTTGCTCTGGCTTTTGCTATGGATAATTTTTTCGAGTGGCAAAATGTTCTTTCACTAGTAGTATTTTTCTTAACACTATTAATACTCATCATCACAAACTCCTTTGCTAAAAATAACAAAAGTGCTCTGATGGGTTTGGCGGTTCTTATTGGACTGTTTATTATGGGTTCACTGATTGTTGATGGTTTTATTTCAACTTTAAATCTTAAATCAATGCTGCTTTTTGCTTCATTCCTTGGACTTGCTTGTATTGGACAAACCCTTGTGGTCTTACTTGGAGGTTTGGATTTGTCAGTAAGCTTTGTAATAGGTGCTGCAAATATTGGTTTGATGTACTTAATCAACCTTGGTATACCTCCATGGCTCTGCATCATAGCAGTATTACTGATGGGTATAGGTGTTGGACTCATTAACGGCTTGTTAAGTTTTCGACTTCAAGGGCAAGCATTAATACTAACTCTAGGCGTCGGTTTCATTATAACTGGGCTAATTCAAGCTTTGACCACTATTGGTTCAGATTTTGGTGGAAGTGTTTTTGGAGTAGTACCTAAATGGTTGTCTAATATCGCTGCAACAAATGGTACTATTTTTGGCATTAGCATTCCTCCAATCGTAGTGATTTGGGTAATACTGGCAATAGCATTAATAGTTGCACTAAAAAATACAACTTGGGGCAGAAATTTATATGCCGTCGGAGGAAATCGAACTACGGCAGCTCGTTTATCAATTTCAGAACGTACTTACTGGGTAGGTGTTTTTACTATCGGCGGCTTTGTCTCTGCATTGACAGGAATCTTACTTCTTGGTTGGAGTGGTGGTGGATTTGTTGGTGTAGGTGGTCCATATCTATTCCAAACAATAGCAGCTGTTGTAGTTGGAGGCACTTCATTACTTGGAGGTAAAGGCGGATATGGTTTTACGGTAATAGGTGTTCTGGTTTTACAGGTACTTTCTTCATTTCTTGTCGGCATTGGTTTGAGTTATGAAGGACAACAATTTGTATTCGGATTACTGATTCTTCCAATGGTGGCTTTATATGCAAGATCACCGCATATACGGACCCAAATTTAAATAANGACAAACACCTAAAGGAGAACACTATTTTGATAACAAAAATAAATTTAAAGGATACCAATATCAATGACTGAAGTTATCAACTGGATATTTATATTTCTAGGACTATACTGGGCTTTTTGTTTATTTTGGGGTGTTCGAGCTTCACGACAAATAACTACAACTGATGATTATTTTTTATCTAGCAGAAATATCTCTCCTTGGGTTTTTGCACTTGCTGCGACTGCAATTTCTTTTGCTGGTTGGATATTTATTGCTCACCCAGGATTGGTATTTAGAGATGGTTTTCAATTTGCCAATACATCATTTATTACAATCGTAGTGGCTATTTCTGGAGTTGTGTTACTTAAAAGACAATGGATGTTAGGAAGACGTTTTGGATACACCACATCTGGAGAAATGTTAACGGCTTACTATAAAGGAGATGGCTTACGCATTATTTCAGTTGGAATCGCACTTCTATTTGGAATACCTTTTGTGGCAATGCTATATGGAGCCTCTGGATTCCTAATTAGCGAATTAACAGACGGTATGATGTCACGAACTTTTGCTATGTGGACTCTATCTGCCTTTGTACTTTTATATTCAATTATGGGAGGCATGCAAGCAATTTTAAAAATTGCAGTAGTACAGTTTGTTTTATTTGTTCTAGGAATGATATTGCTTGGTCTGTTCGCTTTAGACCTAGTTGGTGATTTTGATTCATTAAATAAAGGACTGGCAAATATTGCAAAAGATGTCTCAAGCCACCTAGGAGAAACTAAAGGTATGGGAGGGGGTAATTTCCCTGGATACTTTGCAATACCGGGAGTCATCCAATTTACAGATGGAATAGGCATTGAGATACCAAAAGGTGGACCATGGACATCGATAATGATATTAACTTTTATGCTTTCCGTTATGGGAATTCAGTCTTCACCTTCATTTACCATGCTGGGATTTACAAGTCGCTCTCCGAAAGGTTTTGCAATCCATCAGATATGGGGAGCAGCGGCAGTTACAGGAATCATTTTATTCGTATTTTCAATAATGATAGGTGTCAGTGCAAACCTTCTAGGGGCAAATGCTGAGGTGAATGAAGCTGGTTTTGCAATTGGTAATTATTTACCTGAAATTTCAAAACAACAACATACAGAATTAGTTGTTCACTTCATAAAACTTGTAGGTAATAGTTCACCATGGTTAGTCGGTTTTCTCGCCATTTGTGCCGTTGCCTCTCTTCAAGCAACGGCTACGTCATTCATGTCGACTACTGGCAACATTTTATCGCGTGATATTTATGTTCACTACTTTCAAAAAGACTCTGATGATAAAAAACAGATAGGAGTTGCTAGGCTGTTTACAGGCTTAGTTTTTTTGAGTGGCATGTTGTTAGCTTCATTCTCTATGGAAGCAACCCTTCTTCTTGGTAGTTTAGCAATAGCATGTTCCTTTCAACTTTGGCCATCATTGCTAGGTGCAACATGGTTACCATGGATTAATCGAAGTGGTGCAATAGCAGGACTGAGTATTGGCCTTTTAGTAGTTCTGTTGACTGAGCCAATTGGGCAAAAGCTTACAGGAGGCGCATTACCTTGGGGAGTTTGGCCTTGGAATGTNCACTCTGCAGTATGGGGAATGTTTTTTAATATTGTAATTTGTATGATTATTTCACTAATGGCTACAAATGACCCTGAAAAAGAACATAGGCAAACTTTCCATAACTTTTTTCAAAAACANAGCGATATTAAATCAAGTGATCGTTGGTCAAANCCTGTTGGCGCACTTCTTTTAATGATTTGGATGTTTTTTGCAATTGGCCCAGGATCTGTATTTGGAAATATGGCATTCGGAGAACCCAATATTGGCTATGATCAATGGCTCTTAGGAATGCCATCAATTTGGGCATGGCAAATTATTTGGTGGGCATTAGGTGTTGGAGTAGTTTGGTTTTTAGCTAACAAATTAAGAATGTCTACTGAGCCTGAAATAGAGGTTA
>JGI26382J51730_1000916_pt1 | contig 13632 bp, 13 predicted proteins | sample SaaInlV_165m_DNA_2_FD_51730 | JGI IMG/M metagenome (IMG submission 51730) | reverse complement strand
TGAACTGTCCATTTATCGATCCATTCCAATAATTTTTTTATTTTAATTTTTAAAATTAATTTTAGTATAACATGGGTTATTCTAAAAAAACTCACTCCGCCGTAGAGTTCGTAACGGATAGAAAAAAGCCCTTTTTTAAAACCAGGTTATTTCTTGAAAAATAGGAATGAAAAAGAGATCAATCTTACACGAATATTATTTTTTAAAAATTAGAATTTTACGAGTAAATTAGAGCAAATTAGTCAAATCGTATAAATTTTTAGTGACAAAAAGGGCAACTATACTTCTTGATATACTTGAGGAATTATCCATCATTATTGACAGAAATATTAAAAATTGAACATTTAAAAAAATATTATGTTAAAAAGAAAATATTTAGTTCAAATTCGTCAATTGTTAAAGCAGTAGATGATATTTCATTTTCAATTAAAAAAGGGGAGGTGTTTGTACTAGCAGGTGAATCAGGGTCAGGAAAATCAACAATTGCAAAATTAATTTTAAAATCAACAAAACCAGATGAAGGAAAAATTATTTTTGAAGAACAAGAAATAGATGAACAAAAAAAGAATTTACAAAAAATTCGAATGAATTGTCAAATGATTCACCAAGATCCTTATGATTCAATCAATCCTAGAATGAAAATTAAAGATATAGTATCAGAACCACTTGAAATTCATAATATAGGAAACAAGGAAGAAAGACATAGTAGAGTTTTAGAAGTTTTAAAAGAAGTCAAATTAGAACCGATTGAAGAAATAATTAAAAAATACCCACANATGTTATCGGGAGGACAAAGACAAAGAGTCGTACTGGCTAGAGCACTTGCACTAAAACCAAAAATAATTTTAGCTGATGAACCAGTTTCAATGTTAGACGTATCAATTAGGGCAGAAATGTTAGAATTAATGAAACAACTACAAAAAAAATATGAAATAACATTTATCTACATTACACATGATTTGGCAACTGCAAAAAACTTCGGTCAAAGAATTGCAATTTTATATCTAGGCAAAATTGTTGAAACAGGTCCAATTAACCAAGTACTAAAAAATCCAAAACACCCGTACACACAGGCACTAATTGATGCAATTTCAGAACCAGACCCTCAAAATATTCATAAAATAAGAGAAATTAGAATCAAAGAAACAACTGAAGAGGGTATTTCAAAAGGATGTCGATTCAAACCTCGATGTCCATATGCAATTGATCAATGTAACGTAGAACCAAATTTAGAAAAAATTGTCGATGAACATTTTTCTGCATGCCATATAAAGTTGGATTAAGTTGTTTTTACTGAAGGCATACGTTTGTCTTTGTATGTAACAACATTTGAAACTCCATTTTTAGGGAAAACACCATAAATCAATTTTGCTTTTTGAATAACAGAATCTTTCAATGAAACCATGATAAATTGACTTTCTTTAGATCGTTCCTCCAAAATTGTAGATAATCGTTCAGCATTAGGAGCATCAAGGTGAGCATCAACTTCATCAAAAAGATAGAATGGAGAAGGTTTGAGTTTTTGTAATGCAAGTACAAACACAATTGCTGCAAGTGTTTTTTCACCACCACTAATTGATGTAGATTCTCTTTTAGGCTTATTTGGAAATTGAATCAAATAAGAAATTCCAGAATTAAATATATCGTCCTCGTTTTGTAATTCTAACCAAGCATTACCACCAGTCATTTTATTGAAAATTAATCTAATTTCTTTATCGACTTTATCAAATGCATCCAAGAATGTTTGTCGTTTATCCTTTTCAATATCTTCAATAAATTTAACAATAGAGTTTCTTTCTTCTTCCAAAGAATTCTTTCGGACAGACATTGATCTATAGCCATATGAAACTTCAAGATAAGTTTCAGGAGCTTTTGCATTTAATGCATTAAGTGATGACAATTCAGAAGTCAAACCTTGAACAATTGTTTCAACATCAAATGTTTCCATATTTTTATCAAATCCAAATGCAGAAAGAATTTGCTGCAATTTCACTTCATTTTCAACTAAATCTTTTAAATCACGATTCAGAGAGTCAGATTGACGCTCAAAAGAATTAATTTTTTTAGTTAATTCTCTATCTTTTTCAGTTAAAGTTTTGAGTTTATCATCAATTTCCTGAACTTGTCCAATAGAAGATCCAGAAGTAGAAATTAATTCCTGTTCTTTTTCTCTCAATTTTTCTAAAATTTCTCTTTTAGGATCTTTTTGTTTTTCTAAATCTTGAATTTTTATTTCAATTTGTTCAAATTCAGAATGTAAAGAAGTTTCTTCATCATTTAATCTACTTGTTTGAGATTTTTCACGATTATCTTGAGTTTGCATAGTAGTTAATTGTGAAGATTTATCACGATATTCATTCATAATTGTTGTGTATCGTTTTTCAACATCAGATTTTTTTATATTAATTTTTGATAACTCACTTGCAATTCTAGTTTGTTCTCCACTAGCATAATTTTGTTCAACAATTGCAATACGATCAAGTAAAGATTCAAGATGGGATTCATTAGTAGAAACTTCTGATTCAATAGAATTATTTCGTGAAGTTAAATTAGAAACTCTTTCAGTCAATTGTTCTTTCATTTGTTTAGCAGAATTAATTCTAGACTTAAGATTTGAATAGTTTTCAGAGGCAGAAGTCAAAGCATTTTCAGACAAAGACAATCGTTCAGAATACGATTGAATGGAATCATCTAATTTTTTTAACGAATGTTTTTTCTTTAACATGTATTTTTTTATCAGAGTAATTGATTGAATTAATCCATCAATGTCACTACTCATTGAAATTAATTTTGTAAGTTTAGAAATTTTTGAATTAATATCAATTACAACAGTTCCGCCTTTGGCCTCAAAATATTCACCTGTTATGGTAACGGATTTGTAGCCTAATTGGGATAGATTGTAAGCAGATTCACGGTTTTCAGTCAAAACAATATTTCCAAAAAGGAATGTTTTGAGTGCTAAATATGCATCATTAGACTTAACAAAATCAGATAAAACACCAATTATTCCAGATTCTTTAGGCAAAGTAAGTTTGAATTTAGGTATAGCATCAAGAGGTATAATTTTTAATTTTGGAAGTTTTTTAGTTCGTGCAACCTCGGCAATTCCTAGCAATGTTGCAAAATCTTTTACAACTAATGCTTTAATCCAATCAGAACTAACTGCAAGAACAGCTCGTTCATATTTTTTATCCCATGAAATCATTTCGTAAACTATTCCATCAATACCTAATTTTGTACCATCTTCTTTTAATTTTGCAACGGTATAATCTTCATGCATAAATCCTTTCACAGTTTTAATTTTTGACTCATATTGATTTGCAGCTTTGTCAGATTTTTCTAAAATAAATCCTAATTCATCCATATCATGAATTATTTTTAATTTTCTTGTTTTTAATTTTGAAATTCTAGATTTTAATTCAGAAATAGTAGCCTTGTGATTACCAGTTAAAGAAAATAATTTAGATTCTAAAGTAGTTAATTCAACTATGTCTTTTTCTAATTGAATAAATTTATCAGTATTTGATTTAATTTTTGATTTAGATTCATCTTTTTCATGTAAAATTTTAGAAAGTTTTAGTTTTACATCATTTAGTTGAGTAGTAAGTGTTTTAATTTTATTGTCAACTTCAGATTTTTTTGCAGCTGCTTCAGATTGAGATGTAAGAATTTTATTTCTCTCTAAATCAATTGATTCTAAATCAGAATTTATTTTATTTTTTTGTTCATTAGTATTTTCTATAGAGTCTTTAATTTTTTGAATTTGAATATCTATGTCTTTTCTAGCAGTGTTAATTTCTTCTAATTCAATTTTTATTTGAGGAATACGAAGATTGATTTGATCAAGTCTTTTCTTTGATGCAGAAATTGCAGTATTGTCAATTTCATATTGTTCCATTGCAGAACTAATTTCAGCATCAAGTGCAGATTTTGCTTGAGTATAATCATTAGCAGCATTCATTAATTTTGATTTTTCAGAATCTAAAACCCCAATTTCGCCTTTCAAAATATTTCGTTCGCCATCAAGGGAAGTCATTTCAAGGGTTAATTCAGACAAAGTTGTCTCTTTGTTAGATTTTTTACCAGAAATTACCTTCATTTTATTAGCAGCTGCAATAGCTTTGTATCGATTTAGTTCACGCTCTAAAATATCATGACGTAATTTTTGATTTCTTTCTTCTTCTAATTCATCAATTCGTTTCTTAATTTCACCCATTTTAGCAAGTGCAATTTCAAGTCGTCGATCTGCCTCATCAAGTTGTTTGATTGATTCAGATTTTTTATCATCAAAATAAGATAAGCCAATTAAATCTTCGATAGTTTTTCTTTTTTCCTCAGATGTGAATTCAGATATTCTAGTTACAGTTCCTTGTTGTACTGCATTGAGTTGTCCTAAACCAGCATTCGCCATATCAAGTAAATCTAAAACATGACTTCGTTGAGTTTTCTTTTTGTTTAGATAGTAGGTGTTGTCACCATTTTCATCTAATTCTCTAGTTATCTCAACTACATCACTGTCAACAGGAATTTTTCTATCAGAATTATCAAAATGTACACTTGATCTAGCCATTTTAGGTCCACGACGTGTACCCTCAATATCATGAATTAAAGATCGAAGTTTATCTACCCTCATCACTTTGGGTTTATTTTCACCCATTGCAAAAATTATTGCATCCAAAATGTTACTTTTACCAGATCCATTTGGACCAGAGATCGATACAAGGCCAGGTTCAAACTGAACAGTGGTATTTTTAAATCCAAATGATTTGAAACCAAAGATCTCTACTTTTTTTACATGCACCAATAGAGATCATTTTTAGTTAGATAGGATAATCGATGCTTAACAATTTTTGTTGACTCTATTGATTAATTTTTCTTGTTACATTATGAAATTTTTCGTAGTGGAGGTAATTATGAAATAACTAATATCAATTAATTTCAAAGTGAAGTGAGCCTAGATATAATTACTAAGAATATAATAGAAAAGTATGACAAAAGTAGGATTAATTCAAACAAAATCTTATGAAAATAACAAAGAAGCAATTGAAAATATATCAAAACAATTACAAAAACTAGGCAAGGTAGAAACAGAAATTGTTTGTCTACCAGAACAATGGCTTCCGAATAATCAAATAAAAAATTATGATCACGAATTTTTAGAATTTAAAAAAATTGCAAAAGATTATTCGATGACAATTATTCCGGGCGCATTTTATGAAAAAAATGAAAATAAGATTTCAATTAATTCGCCGATCATAGGCCCAGAGGGGGAAATTATTGGAAAACAAGAAAAAATTCACCCTTATGACTACGAAAAAGAGACAGTTGATGCAGGAACAGAAGCCAAAATTTTCAATACATCATGTAAATTTGGAATAATGATATGTTATGATACAGTTTTTCCAGGCGTGGCAGAGACATTAACCAGGAAAGGTGCAGAAATTCTATTCTCCCCAAGTAGGATTGTAAAAGAAGGCATTGAACCATGGAAAATGTATGTCCAAGTAAGATCTCTTGAAAACAGGATTCCAATCATTGCACCAAATGTAAAAGATGGTAAATTTGGAGGAAACAGCCTCATAGTAGAATTAGTAAAAGAAGAAAAAATAGTTAAAACTAAAATAAATGAACTAGATGAAGAATATGAAAAATCAGTAGATATTAGATTTGCAGATTATAACATCATTAGAAAACAAAGAGTGAAAGATAGAAATAATTTTCAATAATTATTCATCTGCAACAAACTTTTCACATGCAGCCTTTGCTTTAACATCTGAAGTTTGTTCGATTGGATGTTTCATTAAATATGCACTAGCAGGTTTAATTGGACCTCCAATTTTTCTGTCAAGAGCAATTTTTGCCAATCTAATTGCATCTATAACAATACCAGCAGAATTAGCTTTATCATCAACCTCTAAACGAACTTCCATATTGTATGGTTGATTTGCCCACTGACGACCTTCAATTCTCATGAACATTAATTTGGTATTACCTAAAAATGGAATAAAATCAGAAGGACCAACGTAGATTTGATCATCATCTAATCTTTCTTTTAATTGACTTTGTACACTTTCAGTTTTAGAGATTCTTTTAGAAACAAGTCGATCTTGCTCTTTCATATTTAGGAAGTCAGTGTTACCGCCCACGTTAATTTGATATGTTTTCTCAATTTTTGTTCCTCTGTCACTGCATAATTTAGCTAAAGTCCTATGAACAATAGTTGCACCAACTTGCCCCTTAATATCATCACCAATACACGGAATATTTTTTTCTTGGAATTTTTTTGCCCATGTTTCATCTGATGCAATAAATGATGGAATACAATTAACAAATGCAGTGTTAGTATCAAGACAAATTTGAGCCCAAAATTCAGTAACTTTATCAGAGCCTACAGGAAGATATGAGACAATAATTTCAACACCTGTATCTTTGATAATTTGTTTTACTTCAGTAGTAAGTTGTTCAATAGTTTTAGTGCTGGTAAGAGGATTAATTTTATTTTCGACCCAAATTCCAACACCATCCAATAATGGACTTTCATAGATCATTGCATCAGTTTTTGGCATGTCACCTTTTGCAACATAATTAACCATGTTTGGAGATTCATAAATTGCATTCATCAAAGGNGTTCCAACTTTATTTTCAGCTACATCAAAACCACAAACAAAATCAATATCATGAATACCATATCCGGCTAATGTATCATGAATAATTCCAGTAACTTCTTGAGAAGGGTTTTTCTTATAATATTCAATTCCCTGAATTAACCCAGAAAAGCAATTGCCAATTCCTACCAAGCCAACTTTAATCCTACCAGTCATGTCTAATCTAACAAAATAAGGCGGTTTAAAGTTTACTTAGATAAATGAAAAAACCTATTATTCAATGTAAATCAGAGTAAAAACATGACAATGTCAGAAATAACAATTAAAGAATTTAGAGAATTTAATTTGGAAGACGGTTATTTAATAGATGGATTTCCATCAGTGGGATTCAGTAGTGCCATTGCAACGGAATCAATGATACACACATCACAATTTGAATTAGGAGGAATAATTGATTCAAAAAAATTCCCTCCAATTAGTGTCATAAAAGAAGGTAAACCAAATTATCCATCAAGAATTTTTATCAATGAAGATTTGAAAGTAGGTATATTTTCATCATATCTTAATTTAGATCAATCTCTACACAAACAAGTATCTGAATCAATGTTAGAATGGTCAAAAAAACATAAAATTAAATTAATTATAAGTAGTGTTGCAGTAAAATCAGATAAAGAAGATTCTCAAATGATGGGAGTGGGAAGTACAGATTCAGCTAGAAAAAAAATAGAAGAGATAGGTTTGAAGACATTAGATCATGGAACAATACCTGGAATTCCAGGGAGCTTACTAAATGAAGGAAGTATTAGAAATCAAGATGTAATTGTAATAATTTTCAAAACAACTGGAAGTGGTCCGGACTTTAAATCAAGTGCAGAACTATGTATGACAATGTCAAAATTAATTCCAGGGGCATCATGTGACATCCCATCATTACAAAAAGAAGCTGAAAAGGCAGAAGCTACAATAAAAGAAACACAAGAAGAATCAACACACCTGAAAGATTCAATGTATAGATAAATTTTTGATTATGAATACATAATTATTAAAAAACTATGATCCAGATAATAGAATTTGCTGTTTTAGTTATAATAATTTCAGCATCAGGAGTAATGTCACCAGGGCCATTATTTGCAGCAAATATCACATATGGTTTAAGAGAAGGAGTAAAATCAGGAATTAAAATTGCAATAGGTCATTCAATTATAGAACTTCCACTAGTAGTTTTATTAGGAATTGGAGTATTTTCTTTAGAAATTTTTCCGGAATTTAAAACAATTATATCAATTTTTGGCGCATTAACCCTTTTTGGATTTGCAATAATTCAAATAAAGACGACATTAGAAAAAAAGAAAAATATTCAAAAACAACCTAAACATGGACCAATTGTTACAGGAATTTTATTTAGTGCATTAAATCCGTTTTTCATCATATGGTGGATAACAATAGGATTCAAATTAATTTCAGATGCAATGATGATATGGGCATTTGCAGGAATATTAATTGTATTTGTGTTACATATTTGGATGGACTTTGCATGGTTAGGAATTACAGCATTTTTAGCATCAAAAAGTAGAAAAATTATTTCCAACAGAAATTATAAAATAATGATATTATCATTAAGTGTAACATTAATTTATTTTGGAATTACATTTTTAATTGATGGGATTACCTAACCACAATCTAAAATTTCAATTACAGGGGTACACTGATTATTAAAAGAATTAATTTTTTCCAAAACAAATTCACAAAATTCAGGATCAAGTGATTTTTCATAAATGTTTATTGTGTTTAGAAGGGACATATGTTCCACACCACAAGAAGTATCATAAGTAAAAAAAATAACTATAAAAATTGAAATTCCAAAAATAATTAAAAAAATATTTCTTAAATTACTCTTTAGTAATATCAATTTCCATATTTGAAACATTACGTTGTTTCCCATCTTGGGAAGTAAGTGAATCAGAAGAAATTCTAACGTCACTAATTACATATCCAACAGTATCCATTCTTTTGACAATCATTTGTGAAACATCAACTGCTTGCGTGATTCTTTTACCACGAGCTTTAATGGTAATAGAAGGTCTAGTTGAAAGTTGGGTTAAGGTTGCAGAAACATAGCTAAGAATCGGTTTTGTTCCAATGAATATGATATTACGTTCTTCAGGAATTTCAATCTTAGGAGTATCATTAGAAGTGTTTGTTGGTTCAGGTGTTGGTTCTGGTTCAGGTGTTGGTTCTGGTTCAGGTGTTGGTTCTGGTTCAGGTGTTGGTTCTGGTTCAGGTGTTGGTTCTGGTTCAGGTGTTGGTTCTGGTTTAGTTCTAGAATCAAATTCGGATAAAATATCTTCTGCATCATTTGATTTTTTATTAGTACTCAATTTGGAATTCCTTCTGTAACAAAGTGACTTTATCTTTTATTTAATTTTTCAGGTGCTTTCCTTGCAGATAGTCATGAAATAATTTTTCAAGATCATTATCAGAAGAACAATTTTTAATTTGTTCAACTAAAACAGGTTCCTCAATCTCATAACAATTCATCATATCTTGAGAGTCTTTGAAAACCAACATAGCTTTATTTTTAAAAATACAATGATACAGTTTTTCTTTTTCCATTTTATCAGGATTAAAATTTACGCCGTTGTCATCAGCAGATACAGGATAGTCCATATTTTTAATGAATAAGTACAATATTTAGATATTAACTAAAGATTTTAAACCTATTTTTCAAATGAGCACATCAAATAGCATAAACAACAAAATTCAAAAATTATTAATTATTAAGCAGATAAAGAATATTTGAAAATGCTTGAATCTAGTCTAAAACTAATCAAGTGTCCAAACTGTAATTCTAAATTAAATTTAGAAATTTATAAAAATAAAGAAGAAATTGATGAAGGGGTTTTAGAATGTGAGAAATGTAAATTACTATTTCCAATTATTGATAAAATTCCAATTATGATCATTGATTTTAAGAAATACATTTCAGAGCATAAAATTTTAAGTGGTAAATTATACAAATTGGCCTCAAGTAATCAAATAAAAAAAATTTTGAAAGCATCATTGAATAATATATGTTGGAATCAAATAGATAAAACAAAGATAGAAGAAAGATGGGCACAAATTTATCATACAAATAAAAATAATAAATTTTATAAAATAATTAAATCANATATTGAATCAATTCCAAAATCAAAATTAGTTTTAGAATATGGTTGTTCAATTGGAATTATAACTAATTACATGTCAAAGTCTAGTGAAAAAGTTTTTGGAATTGATAAATCATTTAGTGCAATTCATCTTGCAAAAAAAGATCAAAATAATAATTTAGAATATATTGTATCAGACTTTGCAGCAACACCCTTTGGAAAACAAAAATTTGATTTTGTAATTGGATTAAACATATTAGAATTAATGGAGCCAAACATATTACTACAACAATTTTCCAAACAAATTTCATCAGGACATATCATGATTTCAGATCCTTATGATTATGAACGTGGAATTAATTCAGTAAAACATCCAATTAATGAATTATTGTTACGTAAAAATTTAAGAGAATTAAAATTTAAAATTAGTTCCAAAACAGAAAANCCATCATTTGTTCCATGGAATTTAAAATTATATGACAGGGCAAGTTTGAACTATAAAGTCGACATAGTAATCGCAAAAAAATAATTTTTCAAAACATACTATTTTTAATTAAATTTTGACTTGTAAAATGATCACAGAAGTTAATAAAGAAAAAAGAATTAAATCTCAAAACATACAAAATACAATAATAATCAAATTTACATAGATTGAGTATTGGAAAGAGTAGTTTTCCACATAGATTTCGATTATTTTTATGCACAATGTGAGGAAGTAAGGAACCCAGAACTGAAAACTAAACCAGTGTGTGTTTGTGTATTTTCAGATAGAGGGGGAGATAGTGGGGCAATTGCGACTGCAAATTATACTGCTAGAAAATATGGAGTAAAATCTGGNATACCAATATCATTTGCAAAAAAAAGACTAGAGCAAAGAGAAGATGCAGTATTTCTACCAGTAGATTTTGAATATTATTCAAAAATGACGGAGATGGCAATGAAAATTATGAAAGAGAATGCAGATATTTTTGAATATGTAGGTAGAGACGAAGCATATTTGGATGTAACGAAAAGAGTAGAAGAAGATTTTAAAAAAGCAAGTCACCTTGCTCAACAAATTAAAAACAAGATAAGAGCAAAATTAAAACTAAGTTGTTCAATAGGGGTTTCTCCAAATAAATTAATTTCAAAAATAGCTTCAGATTATCAAAAACCAGATGGATTAACAATTGTAGAACCAGGTAAAATTGAAGAGTTTTTAGAACAACTCAACATCAGAGTAATTCCAGGTATTGGTAAAAAAACAGAACAAAGATTTAAAGAAATGAATTTAGAAACAATACAAGATTTAAAAAAAATAGACATATTTACATTAAATAAAGAATTTGGAAGAAAGAGTGGCACATACATGTTTAATGCCATTAGAGGCATCAACAACGAACCAGTAAAAGAAAAAGAAGAAAGTACACAATATAGTAAAATAATTACTTTAAAAAAAGATTCAAAAGATTATGATTTTCTATTAGAAAACTTACAAGAATTATGTAAACAGGTAAACAANGTAATTAAAAAAAATAATAAAATGTTTAGATCAATTGGAATACATTTTGTACAGTCAGATTTAACAAATAAATCAAAATCAAGAATGTTAAAAAATTCAACAGACAGTATAGAAGAATTAGAAAGGAATGCAGAACAATTACTACAAGATGCATTAGAAAATCAAACAATAACGATAAGAAGATTAGGAGTGAAAGTGGCAGATCTTACAGAAATAAAAGGTCAAAGTGACATAACCAATTATTTTTAAAGTAAAAACCTAAGTTTTCAGATTATCAGATTCAGATTTTTTTAACCGTCTAGATTCTATTAAAATGACAACTAAAATGAAAGCAAATAACCACGGTAAAAACATTATTTCACCTGCAATTTTATGATATTCTTCCCACGCAACAGGATCAGTTGTAACTTTAAGGGCATACCAGGATAATGAAAAAATACGAATTAAATTAACCCCTATAGTTCCAGCAATACCTATAATAAAATAAACAATTTTACGATTTCTTGGAATATTCATTTTCAACATAAATGCACCAATTACCAATGAAAAAATGATAATACTGTGAACACCAGCAGAAGGCCAAAAAACCTGCAAAGCCATTGAACCATGATCACCACGTAAGAACATAATGTTATCACGAGCTATTGCAGTACCCAAATCAAGGAAAGTGATTATCCAAACGTTNGCTTGAACAAAATAAGGAACAACATATTGTAATGGACCAAGTGTATCATATGGGAAGAATGCATCTAATGAAAGAATTATTGCAGTCCCAGTAAGAAAAATTGGACCAGCCGGTGCAATTCGAATCCAACGTTTTCCAAAGAAAATAGTTAAACCAACAACAATAAAAATTGCCATTACAACAAAATCCCACATCCATGTCCAAGAATAAATTAATTGAACATCGAATTGAGTCGCAGATTCAATTAGAAATTCTCTCAAACCATATTCCAAAGAGATCAAATAAGAAATTGTTAATAGCGCAATTGGAATTACAGAAAATAGTCGTTTTTTAGAAATGACAATCTTCAAACCAATTAATTCAGCAACAACAAAAACTAATGCAAAAAAGTAACCACCTCTACCTTCATTCCAACTCCAAGCAATGGAATCAGGAAAAGCGATCATTGCAAAAAGAATGGGACTAGAAATAATAAAAATGCCAAAGAAAAGATTCCAATTTTGCATATGAAATTATCTAAAAGTGGTAAATAAATATCTGAACGTAATATTAAGTTCTAAATAATTTTAATATAAAATAGGAATAGAAAATCAGTCTTCAGAATCTTCTATTTCATCAGGATCAGAATCTCTCCTGCTGGGTCTTATTGGAATATACATTATTGTCACAATTAACAATATATCGACTAGATGATACAGTCTAAGGTTGTAAAAATTTACCTAATTGGTAATTTCTAATCCATCAAAGTTAATTTTGAATATTACATTCAATTTTTAAAGATTTGATCGTTGTAAAATAAGTGATAATGAGAATCACGATTGCAATAATTCTAATTGGNATTTCATAATTGGTTAAAAATGCAGTGGTTGTTGCACCAACAGTACCAAAAGTGGAGATTACAGCAAATCCAATAGGACCGCAACTACATGCACCTGCAGCAGAACCAACAAAAGTACCAAAAATACTACCACCCATTTTATGTTTTGAATTTTTGAGATTAATTATTCTAAATAAATTCATAGAAATAACTAAAGCAGACAAACCTGAAAGGACAGTAATTAAAATAAATCCTAATTCACTTCCAGAAGGAATATGTGTTACAAAATAGGGCTCCAGAAAAATAAATTCTGAAATAAATAACAAACTAAACATCATAGATGAAAAAATTATTACAGATATTANAATAAATTTTAAATTTGAAAAAATAACTTTTAAAATTTCTAACATTTAAATCATAGAATCCAAAATTTTCTGAAATACAGAAAATGGTTGTGCACCGCCAATTTGTGTTTGATTATAATCAGAATCAACTATAAAGAATCCAGGAGTTCCTCTAACACCATTATCTCGTGCTTGTTGAGAATTGTACTGTATACGTTTTGAATATTTTTCAGAATCAAGACATTCATTAAATAATTCCATATCAAGATTCAAATTAAATGCAAATGCTTTCAATCTTTCAGAACTCGCCCACCCATTATCAATTTTAGATTCTTGTGAAGTGTACAATGAATTGTGATATTCCCAGTACATGTTTTGATCATCTGCACAATAAGTTGCCTGAGCAGCTTTTGGTGAATCTTTACCTAAAAATGCAAAATCAACAAAAACTAAATTCACTTTGCCTGTTTCAATATAATCACGCATAATCATAGGCTTAGTATCATGAAACCAATTATAACATTGATGACATTG
>JGI26382J51730_1000907_pt1 | contig 13706 bp, 10 predicted proteins | sample SaaInlV_165m_DNA_2_FD_51730 | JGI IMG/M metagenome (IMG submission 51730) | reverse complement strand
ATTATTTAATAAGGACCGCTGGCCAAATTGGATAAGGCGCTCGGCTACGAACCGGGAGATTCCAGATTCGAGTTCTGGGCGGTCCACCAAAAAAGGAATTAAAATGTTAGATTGGTTGTTAAAAGCATCATTACAAAAATCAGTAATTTATTTTTTTATAATTGTTTTAATAATTTTATTAATTTTAACTTTTGTATTATAAAAAACCATGAGCATTGATTATGAACAAATAAGTATTAAGCCAGGATTTATGAAACATAATGGGGGTGTTTTATTTAGAACAATATCAGAAACAGAATATGAATTTAAATCTACTATCAATGAAAATCATTTAAATGCTGCTGGAATAACTCATGGTGGTTACCTATCTGCTTTAATCGATGCTGGAGCGGGCACTGCAGCACACAGAGCCTCTGGTAATGCACCTTGTGTTACTATTTCTCTAGATTTAAAATTTATTGGTGCTTCTAAAGTAGGAGATGAAATAACAGGATTAACCAAAATACTAAAAAAAACAAATACCCTCATATTTTTATTCTGTGAATTAAGATGTAATGACAAGATCATTACTTCAGCATCTGGAATTTGGAAAATTTTAAAAGTCAAACCTTCAAATTTAGGTCCAGGCGGTTAATTATTCTTTTCTTCTATAATTCAAGTAACCAAAAATTATTAAAAGTAAAATTGCAATAGGATAAATAACACCCTTATTTGGTCTGTTTGAATTTTCTATTTTTAATTCACTTATGAAGTCACCCATTTCAAACCCGCTTTTTTTAGCTTCTCCATTCCATTTTAAATTATCAACAACAATTCTATTTTCTTGTTTTACTAAACTAATTCCATAATCTTCTAAATTATATTCTTTTTCAAATGTATTTTTATTAATTACAAATAATTTGTATCTTTCTCCATATGGACTGGGTCTTGTAATTTTAAATCGCACTTCCTTTTTTGGATCTAATATAACTGAATTAATTGCACTAACATTTTGATAATTATATTTAGGATAAAATTTATTAAGAACAAACTCAGGAGACAATAACGAGAGAGAAATTATTAAAAAAATAACTATTTCATACCATTTTAATTTATTAATAAACCAGCCTTGCGTTGCTGAAGTAAATACTAATATTCCAGCTAAAGAAGTGATAATAACAACTAATGCATGCCAAATATTTTCTACTCCTATTAAAAGTAATTCATGATTAAATAAAAAAACAATTGGTAGTATTCCTGTTCTCAAGCTATACCAAAATGCCTGGAGACCAGTTTTTAAAGGATCGCCTCCTGAAATGGCGGCAGCGGCATAAGATGCAAGACCCACTGGAGGTGTTACATCTGCCATTAAACCAAAATAAAACACAAATAAATGAACTGCTATTAATGGAAAGATAAATCCTGACGCATTACCAACATCAACTAAAACTGTTGCCATTAATGAGGCAACAACCACATAATTTGCTGTTGTTGGTAACCCCATTCCTAATAATAAACATANTATTATTGTTAAAAATAATAATATTGAAACATTGTCTTTTGCAATTGACTCGATAACTATAATTAAGTTTGTACTTAATCCTGTTGATCCAACAGCTCCAACTATTATNCCAGCTGTTGCTATAGCAATTCCAACACCAACCATATTTAAAGCACCTTTTTCAAAACCTACAATAGTTTGATTAAACCAAACTTTAAGTGAGTTTTTTAAATTCTCACCTTTAATAGTTAAATAAATTAAATTAACAAAAATGAGTGAAATAGTTGCGTAAAAAATAGAATAGGAGGCGGTAAACCTAAGGTAAACCAGCATATAAATTAATACAAAAATAGGTATCAAAAAATGAAGACCAGAAAGAAATGTTTTTTTCAAATTTGGCACATCTTCTTCTTCCATTCCTTTTAAATTTAATTTTAAAGCTTCTAAGTGAGAAATATAAAATAGTGCTACGTATGAAATTATAGCAGGTAAAAAAGCATGCTTCACAATTTCAAAATACGTAACCCCAATAAAACTTGCCATTACAAAAGCTGCAGCTCCCATTACAGGTGGCATCAATTGACCATTAACAGAAGATGAAACCTCAATAGCACCAGCTTTTTCTTTTGAAAAACCAGTTTTCTTCATAATTGGAATNGTGAAGGTTCCTGTAGTCACTGTGTTGGCTATGGATGAGCCAGAAATTAAACCTGTCATTCCTGAGCCTAGAATTGCTGCTTTAGCAGGTCCACCTCTCATTTTTCCCACCATTGCAAAAGCTAAGTCTAGGAAATATTTTCCCCCTCCTGCTGTTTCTAATAGGGCACCAAACAGAACAAATAAAAAAATAAAATCTACAGAAACACCAATTGGAATTCCAAATATAGCTTCTTGATCAAGCCATTGGAAGCCAACTAATCTATTTAGCGAAAGTCCCCCATGTGAAATAATTTCTGGAGCATATCTTCCAAAATAAGAAAATAACAAAAAACAAACAGCGATGATAACAAGTGGTAAACCTATTGCTCTTCTGGTTGCCTCAAGCAAAATCAAAATACCACAACTACCAATAATTAACTCAACAGGTAGATTAAAATTTTCTCCAATTATAATATTTAAAAGTACTCCCCCACGATCAACGAGTTGATCATAAAAAAAATAAATGTAGAGACAGCAAAAAGCCCCTGTAACGCTAATTATGATATCCAATAAAGATATCTTTTTTCCTTTAATAGTTGGATAAATTAAAAAAGCTAAAGTTAAAGCAAAACCTAAATGAATAGCTCTTGCTGGAAGCCCTTTAAACATTCCAATATTAAACCAGAAAGGAAATGGTGATGCATACCAAAGTTGAAATAATGACCATATNATTGCAATAGCTGCAACAATTTTCAAATGTAAACCAGTAAAATTTTTTGTTGGAGAAAGATCTTCGCTAATTTTACTTTTTACTTTTTCATTGATAGCTTGATTCATTATAAAAATGATACCTTATTATAAAAAAAAGGCCCAATAAAAATCAGGCCTTTTTCTTTAATTAAGTAAATTAGATTACATTAACCCAGCTTCTTTGTAGTATTTGATTGCACCTGGATGTANTGGAGCAGATAAACCATCTTTAATCATGTTTTTCTTTTCCAAAAATCCAAAAGCAGGATGTTGTTTTTTGAAATCATCAAAATTTTCCATNACAGCTTTTACAACTAAATATACAAGTTCTTCAGAAACATNAGCAGAAGTTACAACNGTAGCTTTTACACCAAAAGTTGTAGCATCCTTTTTCTGACCTGTATAAGTTCCTTTAGGAATAATAGCTTGNGCATAATAGTCAGCACCACTTATTAAACCTTGAACCTCAGAACCTGTTAAATTTATTGGAGAGGCTTTAGCAGCACAAGTTGCTGCTTGTTCCATGGCACCATTAGGAAAACCTACTGAATAACCAAAAGCATCAATTTTACCATCACATAAAGCTTTTACTTGTTCTGAGGATGTAAGTTCAGTTGTTGATTTAAAATAACTATTATCAACACCCATAGCTTTCATCAGCTCTTCCATAGTTCCTCTTTGTCCTGAACCAGGGTTACCAATGTTAACTACTTTTCCTTTTAATCCAGCAAAATCTTTGATCTTTGCTTTTTTTCTAGCCCAAATTTGAAAAGGCTCATTATGAACTGAAAATACAGCTCTTAAATCACTGTATTGTTTTCCTTCCCATTTACTAGATCCGTTTACAGCATGATATTGCCAATCTGATTGAGCTACACCAAATTGAAACTCACCAGCTACTATTTGACCAATATTATAATTTGATCCACCAGTTGATGGTGCAGTACATCTGTATGCTTTAGCTGTACCTTTTTTTCTTCCATGCTCAGCACTTATTGCTGACTTGTGCAACATTTTACAAATAGCATTACCTGTTTGGAAATAAACTCCAGTGGGTCCGCCAGTTCCTATCGTGAAGAACTCAGCTGATTTTGCAACACCAGTTAAAGATAATGATGCAGCTAATATCAGTAAAGCACTCGATAGAGATGTAATTATTTTTTTCATTTATTCTCCCTCTATATCGTTATTTTTAAAAGTTAATTTAATCGTAATTAATTAGATATGTATAGTCAGATTTTATATTGATTCAGACCATTTTTTTAACTTATTAACACCTTCAATAATTTTAGGAGCAAGTTCATTAATAAGATTATTATCGATTTTTTGATTTGCATCAATTTTATTCATAAATTTTTGACCCTCAAAATCAGTAAAGCTTAATCTTGCTAACATTTTTTTTTGATCAAAACCAAAATCAGATCCAGGTAACAAAGCTACACCTGTATCCTTTAATATACTGTCACACATTTCTGATGAGGTATTAAATTTTTTATTTAAAAACTCAGGCATTAAATAGAATCCACCTTGAGGTTTACTGATTAAAACTTTATTAGATTTTAGATTTTCATAAACATAGTTACCAACTGCACTTAAAATCTTTCTAGATTTATCAATATAATGTGAGTGATCGTTATTGTAAGCCCTTATTGCTGCATATTGAATGGGTGCGCTCACAGCAGAAAAAGTTTCACTTGCTAACACATTGATCATATTTTTAATTTCTTTTAATGAGTTTGGAACTAGGAAATAACCTAATCTCCATCCACCAGCTCCACACCATTTGCTTAATCCAGTGCTAATAATTGTTTTTTCAGGACAAAAATTAGAAATAGATTGATAATTATTTTTAAAACTTAACTCTGAATATATTTCATCAGACAGAATAATAAGATTATATTTTTTAGCCATATCTGCAATTTCCTCTAAATTTTCACAAATTTGACCAGATGGATTATTTGGTGAATTTAAGAATAATAAATAATTTTTATTTTGATCTTTTAAAATAATTTCTTCAATGTCTAAAGCAGTTGGAAACCAATTGTTCTCTCTTTTTGTTTGTAAAATTTGTGTTTTATTTCTACCTAGTATGGCTTGTGGAGCATAAGAAACCCAGCTAGGTGCAGGTAAGATAATTTCTCCATCAAAAATTACATGTAGTAAAAACATTAATTCTTTTGAGCCAGGTCCTATAATTACATTTTCAGATTTATAATTATAATTTTTTTTGCTCGATGTGTATTTTGCGACCACATCCCTCAACTCAGATAAACCTTGCATTGGCAAATATTTATTTTGATGTGCATTATTTTTTAACTCTTCAACTATACTCTCTGGCACCTTAAATGGTGATTGTCCAAATCCAAATCTAAATATTTTTTTACCTTGTTCTTCTAATTTTCTAGATGTTTCATTAATCAGAAGAGTAGATGATGGTTTTAAATTTATAACTAAATCTTTTAACATTTAAATACTTAATTCTTTTAAACCCTTAAATTGTTCTAATGCTTTAGGGTTTGCCAAAGCTTCTTCGTTTTTAATATTATTTCCTTCTATGGTATTTTTTACAGCTAGTTCAACTATTTTACCACTTTTAGTTCTTGGAATATCTTTGACTACAATTACTTTACTTGGAACATGTCTTGGAGAAGCATTCTTTCTTACTTGAGCCTTGATTTTTTTTAACAAATCTTCGGTAAGAAAAAATTTTGTATTCATAACAATAAATAAAACAATTCTAATGTCATTATCCCAAGATTGTCCTACTACTATTGACTCTTTTATCTCCTTAAACTTTTCAACTTCTGAATAAATCTCAGCTGTTCCAAGTCTAACACCACCAGGGTTTAATGTTGTGTCTGATCTTCCATGAATAACAAATCCTCTAGTTGTTTTTATTTCAGCAAAATCACCATGATGCCAAGTATTTGGAAAACGATTAAAATATGCGTCTTTGAATTTATTATCATTTTTGTCATTCCAAAATTTTAAAGGCATTGTTGGAAATGGATTTTTACAAACTAATTCACCTTTACTGTTTTTAATAGACTTTCCTTTATCATTTAAAATATCAACATTTAAAGCTAAACCCTTATTCTGAATTTCGCCCATATATACTGGTTGATATATATTTCCTAAAACAAAACATGATACTATATCGGTTCCACCCGAAATTGATGACAAATGAACATCTTTTTTAATATTTTGATAAACATACTTAAATCCATCATTCGAAAGTGGTGAGCCAGTAGAACATATCGTTTTTAATTTATTAAGTTTATATCTATATTTTATAGTTGGCTTAAACTTACGAAGCGCATCAATATATTTTGCACTAACACCCAATAATGTAATTTTTTCCTTATCAGCAATTTTTAATAATAAATCATCTTTTTTAAACATTGGAGATCCATCAAATAAAACAATTGAAGCTTTTGATGCTAAGGAACTTATTAACCAATTCCACATCATCCAGCCACATGTCGTGAAGTAAAAAACATTATCACCTTCTTTTATATCACAATGTAATTGATGTTCTTTTTTGTGTTGAATTAATACACCACCAGTTCTGTGGCAAATACATTTTGGTTTACCAGTAGTTCCACTTGAATAAAGTATAGCAAGTTCATGTTCAAAATCAAAATTAGGATAAATCATATCCTTGATGTTGATTTTCATCAATTTTATCCATGAGGTTAGGTTTACCTTTTTAATTTTCTTTTTATATTTTATATAACTTTTTCCAGGATAGTTTGTTACTACAACATTTTTTATTGAAGGAATTGCTTTTAAAATTTCTGGAAGTCTATCTATGATATTAATTTGTTTGCCATTATAAAAATATTGATCTGTTATAAATAATATTTTTGGATTTATTTGAGAAAATCTTTCAATTACACCTTTAACTCCAAAATCAGGGGAGCAAGAAGACCAAATAGCACCAATCGCAGAAGTGGCAATAAAAGCCTCCACAGTTTCTATGGTATTTGGCATATAAGCTGCAACTCTATCTTTTTTTTTAATTTTTTTGTTTTTTAAAAACTGCACTAATTTATTAGTGCTTTCATTTAATTTTTGCCAATTTCTTTCTTCTCTAAAGCCATTTTCACTAATAAAGGTTGCTGCTTTTTCTTTATTGTTTTTNGCTAATAAATTATTAGCAAAATTNAATTTACTTCCNGGTAAAAATAAATTTTTGTAAAATATTTTTGATTTTTTGATTTTTTTATTNCTTTTTATTCCATTAATTTTAGCAAAATCCCAAAAAGAGCTCCAAAANTCTGATGAGTTTTTNATGCTCCAATCTAAAATCTTCTTAAAATCATTATTCAGTTTTATATTAAATTTATTTGAAATATATTTTTCAAATTGAAATAAATTTGAATTTTTTTTTTGATTTAAAGATGCTTGCCAAAGTTTTTTGGTCATATTTTTTATGTAATTTACTATTATAGAATTAAAATTATTTATGCTAATCTATAAGAACTTTATAAGCAAAATGAGAACTTTTTACCCTCCGATTCGGTCATGTTTTAGTCCATTTTTGTTCTTTAACACCAACAATATCTGGTAGGTAAAAAAAAAAGTACACCAAAGGTAGAAATGACTAAACACAAAATTACTGCTGTTCTTGGACCTACAAATACAGGCAAAACCCACCTTGCTATTGAGACAATGCTCTCATTCGAGTCAGGCATGATAGGCTTTCCTTTAAGATTGTTAGCCAGAGAAGTTTACGACAAAGTAATAAAAAAAATTAGTGTAGATAAAGTCGCCTTAATAACAGGTGAAGAAAAAATTATTCCAACAAATGCTAAATACTTCTTGTGCACAGTGGAGTCTATGCCAATTGATAAACATTTAGATTTTGTTGGTGTAGATGAAATTCAAATGTGTGCAGATCATGAAAGAGGTCACATTTTTACCGATAGACTTTTAAACATTAGGGGTGAAAAACTTACTATGCTTATGGGCTCTAACACTATTAAAAATATAATTTCAAAACTAGATGGTGATATTGAATTTATAAATAGGGAAAGATTATCAAAACTGACATACGCAGGTCATAAAAAAATTTCAAGAATAAACAGAAAAACAGCGATAATAGCTTTTTCAGCGGAAGAAGTTTATGCAATAGCTGAATTAATTAGAAGGCAAAAAGGTGGGGCAGCAATTGTAATGGGATCATTGAGTCCAAAAACAAGAAACTCACAAGTAGAACTTTATCAGTCAGGTGATGTTGATTTTTTAGTAGCAACTGATGCAATAGGAATGGGCATTAATATGGACTTAGATTATGTTTTTTTTTCAAATCTAAAAAAATTTGATGGAAAAAAATTAAGAAAATTAAATTTATCTGAAATAGGACAAATTGCTGGTAGAGCTGGAAGATATTTAAATGATGGAAGCTTTGGTATCACAGGTGATTGCAAAGAAATTACAGCTGAGGATGTGGAGCTGATAGAAAGCCACAAATTTGAAGAGATTAGAACTTTATTTTGGAGAAACTCAAATTTGAATTTTAACAACCCTCTTAGTTTGATTAAGTCTTTAGAGGAAAAACCACAGATGGGATGGTTGCGTAAAATTCATGAATGTGAGGATGAAAAAGCTCTCAAATATTTTTTAAAAGATAAAAGTCTTATAAATTTAGATTTTGATAAAAAGTTACTTAGTCTTTTATGGGAATGTTGTCAGATACCTGATTTTGTAAAAAAAACGTATGGAAATCATTATGAGGTGATTGGAAATGTTTTTAAATATTTAAGTAGTGGAAAACAGCAAATTACAGATGAGTTTATGAGATTACAGCTGATAAAACTTGATAAATTAGAGGGAAATGTAGATTCTTTATCAAATAGAATTGCAAATGTTAGAACTTGGTCTTATGTTTCTAATAAAAATAATTGGACAGAAAATCAAAACTATTGGATTGAAAAAACAAAACATCTAGAAGATAGACTTTCAGACAGACTTCATGAAGAACTTACTAAAACATTTATTGACAAAAGGGCAAGTGTTCTCGCAAGAGGCTTGAAACAGGATATGGAATTCAAAACAGAAATACTTGAAAACAATGATGTGCTAATAGATGAACAATTCATTGGTAAAATAAATGGACTTAAATTAGTGCTAGATTTAAAAAAAGGTGCCTTAGAGACAGACATCAAATCATTAAAAAAAGCAGCAAGACAAACTATTGGGCCAGAGTTAGAAAAAAGAATTCAAATGATTATTGATACTGGGCTAATTGAATTAAATAAAGACTTTAAAATTTATTGGAACGATTTTCCTATTGCTAAATTATCATCTGGTCATGATTATTTAAATCCAAATTTTGAACTAATAATTGATGATATTATTGAACCTACTCAAAAACAGAAACTTAGTGAATACATTGGAAAATGGATACATAATAAAATTACTTCGGTTCTTAAAAGCCTAGTTGATCTAAAAAATCTTAAAGATAAAAATTCATCAATCAAAGCTTTAGCATATCAACTTTATGAAAATAATGGTGTGTTAAAAAGAGAACAGGTATCAGAATATCTAAAATCTCTTGGTCAGGATGAAAGAAAAATTTTAAGAGACCTTGGTGTAAAATTTGGTAGATACCATGTTTTTTTATATCAATTAATCAAACCAGAAGCGGTATCATTAAGAACATTATTGTGGAAAAATTTTCATCAAAACTATTACAACATTAAGCTACCTACCTTTGGTTTAAATTTTTTAGATGACAAAGAGCATAAAAATAAAAATTTCATGCTTTTGTGTGGCTTTGAAAAATTTGATACTTTTTTTGTAAGGATAGACATCCTAGAAAGGTTATTTGTGCTTATTATAAATTCACCAAATTCAAAAGAAAATAAAGAAGTTAAAATAATACCGGAAATGTTAAACTTATTAGGGTGCAGCAAAGATAATTTCAAAAAACTTTTACAAAAAATGAATTATAAAATATTTGAAAAAGATGATGATACTTATTTTAAATATAATCCAATTAAACAATATAAAAAAAANTCAATAAAAAAAGTTTNAAGTGAAAATCCATTTAAAATTTTAAAGAATTTAAATCTCAATTAAATNNCATGTTTTTTAAAAAAAGTTCANCCAAAACAGAAAATAACTTCTTAGTNAAAACATGTGCACTATTAATTCATGCAGCTAAAATTGATGAAAACTATACTAAAAATGAAGAAGAAATTATTAAAAAAACTCTGCTAGAATTGGGTGCCAAAAAGGATACCGTAACTCAAACTATTAAAGACGCTAAATTTGTTGAAGAAAATTCAAATCAAATTTTAGATTTTACAAAAGAAGTAAAAAACTTATCTGAAACTGATAAAATTAAAATTATAGAAGCCATGTGGTCTATAATTTATTCAAATAATGAAGCTGATATCTATGAAACAAATTTAATGAGACGTTTGGCGGGTTTACTTTATGTTGACAGTAAAACTATGGGAGATATTAAGAACAAAATTAAAAATAAATCAAAATGACTTATATAGTTAACGACAAATGTATTAAGTGTAAATTGACAGACTGTGTTGATGTTTGTCCGGTGGATTGTTTTTATGAAGGCAAAAATATGCTTGTAATTAAACCTGATGAGTGTATAGATTGTGGCGTTTGTGAGCCAGAGTGCCCAGTAGATGCCATTAAAGCAGATACTGAACCTGGAAGCGAGCAATGGCTAGAAATCAATAAAAAATATTCTGAAATCTGGCCTAACATAAGTGTAAAAAAAGATCCTCTAACGGATCACGAAAAATTTAAAAATGAGCAAAATAAGTACGAAAAATATTTTAAAGAAAATCTTTAAAGCTAAACCTGAAAAATATTTTAAAGAAAATCTATAAAGCTAAACCTAAAAAAAAAGTGAAAAAAAAAGTTACTGTTAAAAAAGTAAATAAAGCAAAAAAAATTAAAAAAGTTGTAGCTAAAAAAACCAAAAAAGTATCAAAAAAAATAACTCCAAAATTAATAAAAACAAAAAAAAAAGTAAAAGTTTCTGAAATAAAAGAAGAGGCAAAAGCTGATAACCTAAGAATTTCTAAAAGTAACGAAATCAAACCTGAAATTAAAAAGGTAAAAAAACAAGAAACTGAAAAAAGAGAATATAAAATTAAAGATCATGTTGTTTATCCAAAACATGGTGTGGGTCAAATCACTGAGTTTAAAAAAATAAATATAGGTGGAATTGATGTTGAAACTTATGTCATTAAGTTTGAAAAAGATAAAGCTAATGGAATGGTACCAGTAAATAAACAATCTCACTTAAGATCCCTAGCAACGATAAATCAAGTAAATAAATGTATATCTATTCTTAAAAGTAAACCGAAAATAAAAAGGTCAATGTGGAGCAGAAGAGCCCAGGAGTATGAAGCTAAAATTTCTTCAGGTAAAATTTATGAGTTAGCTGAGGTAGTAAGAGATTTAAATAAAGGTGATGACCTTATGGTTGATCAATCTTACAGTGAAAGACAATTGTTTGAAAAAGCATATGAAAGAATTTTATCAGAATTTCAAATTGTTTTAAATGTCTCGTTAGAAGATACTCAAAAAAAACTAGATAAAGCTTTAAANAGAAATCTTGGAGGGCAAGCTCAGCCNGCAACANCTGTGCAAGAAGCACCTACAACAGATTTACCTACTGAAGAACCTACCACCGATACAGACGAAAATTTANACGAATAAAAAAAACGCCTCTCATATAATACGTAATGAGAAGCGTTTTTAGTAAAGATTAGTAAATTACTATCTTTTTCTTTTCTTAGCTTTTTTAGCCTTTTTAGCTTTTTTCTTAGTTTTCTTTGCTGCTTTTCTTTTTGTTTTTTTAGCAGCTTTTTTTCTTTTCTTAGGCATCTTTAGCTCCCTGTTTAAGTTAAACGAATCAAGTTGATTCGCTATTAACATATTTTTATTTTTTTATACAAGTTATGTCAATTCTTTAATTAAAATGTAAATTTTAAAAAATTATTTTTATTTTTAATTTTATTTTATAATTTTATTTATTTAATTTAGTTAATGTTTATGCGGATAATAAACAATTTATAAAATATTATTTAGTAAAGTTTTTCTAACTGATTTTTATATTTTTCTGTTACTTTTTTTCTTTTTACTTTCATTGTGGGTGTCATTAAGCCATTTTCTATAGAAAAATTTTCATCTATTAATTGAATTTTTTTAATTTTTTCCAATAAAGTTAATTTATTATTTATTTTTTCAATTATGTTTTGAATTTTTTCTTGTTGATTTAAAAATTCTTTATTAGGCACTACTAAAGCAACTAAATAATTTTTTTTATCTCCATAAACCATACATTGATCAATTTCTGGTTCATTTGTAATCATGTTTTCAATTTTAGCTGGTGAAATATTATCTCCACCTGCACTCACAATAATGTCTTTTTTTCTATCAGTAATTTTTAAATAACCATCTTTTGAATCTATTTCTCCTATATCTCCTGTATGAAGCCATCCATTAATAATTACCTTTTCGGTTTCTTCTTTTTTATTCCAATAACCTAACATTACGTTTTCCCCTTTGACTAAAATTTCTCCATCATTAGCAATTTTAACTTGATTACCTTTAAAAGGAGGGCCAACAGATTCCACCCTTATTTTGTGTATAGGATTACAACTTACTACTGGTGATGTTTCTGTTAAACCATAACCTTGAAGTGTAGGTAATCCTACAGAATTCAAAAATTCTCCTATTTCTTTATCTAGAGCTCCTCCACCAGAAATAAAAGCTTTTAAATTTCCACCAAATTGTTTTTTTATTTTTTTTCTTACTAATGTCTCTACTATCAAATTTATTATGTTTTCATAAAAGCTCATTTTTTGGTTAAGTAATTTTTTCTTACCCAACCTAAGAGTTGCTTCAATTAATTTAGCTTTTAATCCTGTTTGTTTCTTTAAATTAATATTAATTTTGTTGTAAAGATTTTGATAAAATCTTGGTACAGCTGTCATGATTGTCGGTTTTGCTTCAGATATATTTTCTAAAAGTTTTTCTATTTTTTCAGCATAAAAAACTTTTGCTCCAACTGCTATCTGGGCAAACTGCACACAGTGTTCATATGAATGAGAGAGTGGAAGCCATGTTAAAAACACTGGTCTTGAATTAAATAATGGTTTCATAATTTCACAAGCACCTACAAGATTATTTAAAATACCCCCATGACTAAGAATTACTCCTTTTGGATTTCCGCCAGTCCCAGATGTATAGATTATGCAAGCAGGAGAAGTTCTTTTTAATTTGTCATTTTTAATCTTATCTTCTTCTAATAAGTCATTATTTAATATGATATTAAAGTCTAAATACTTATCTCTATTTATTATATTTAAATTATGAATTACTTTATTAACTTCATCTAATGTTATGACTTTTTTAATAAATTTTTTTTCATTAATTGTATTGCTTAATTTTTTTAGCATCTCATTGTTCGAAACTATAATTAGACTGGGTTCACAATCTTTAATTAAATACTTATAATCCTCTTCTGTGTATGTGGTATATGCAGGAACAGTAATTCCACCTGATAACATTATTGCCATATCTGAGACAAACCATTCTGGTCTGTTTTCTGAAACTAAGAGACATCTATCACCTTCTTTTATGTTTTTTTTAATTATTTTTGATAATTTTAAAATATTTTTTTGTGTTTCCTCCCAAGTATATATTTTTTTATTATTTGGATTTAACCATTGTAAAAAAATACTTTTTTTGTTTTGTTTTTCTGCTTGATGAGAAAATAATTCAATTAAGTTGTTTAAGTTATCTAAATTCATATTTTTTTGGTGGGCGAAGAGAGAATCGAACTCTC